>Ga0209611_10001999_pt1 | contig 35677 bp, 34 predicted proteins | sample S1TSphgellanicum_3_FD_187693 | JGI IMG/M metagenome (GOLD analysis project Ga0209611, IMG submission 187693) | Host-associated microbial communities from peat moss isolated from Minnesota, USA - S1T2_Fc - Sphagnum magellanicum MG (SPAdes) (version 2) | ecosystem: Host-associated > Plants > Peat...
TTGCATGCGACTTTGTTAACCAAGGCCTACCTAATATCATTGGATAAGCCCCATCTTCCTCTAATACCACATGGAAATCCACAATGGTAAAAACCCTCATTATAGTGATCACAACATTGCTAATGACCCCTTCTAGCCTAACAACTCGCTCGTTAGCCATCTTTAAGGTTATTCAAGCTAGCCTATCAATTTTCAAGCCTAAATACCTCATTGCAAGAATTGTCATCACATTGACTCATGCCCCTCCATCCACCAACACTCCTCGCAACATTGATCCATTACATTGCACATCAATGATCGGATCACATTCGCGCTTAGTTGTTATGGCATTCAAAGGTGTGGGTACCTTTGGGTCTTTAGGTATTGACAACCCTTTTCTCAACTCCCTTCGAGTTGACGACACCATTGCCACCAACTGTCCGATGGTGATGTCTGTTTTCTGCGATCCCACATCCTTCACCACTGAATAAGGGCCAAAATCTCTAAAAATTGGAAAGTTTTGGAAGCCAAACCTCCCCGCCTTTGATTCTTTTTCTTTTCTTTTGGGGCTCTCGCCATCTCCTTGAACCTCTTTACGCTTGCGTCAAGATGAGTAGTGTCTTCTGCTGGTCGTTTAATTTGGGCCATGACATCCACCGCATCCTCAGGGATTTGGAGGCTCTTTTCCAAACCCATCAAAGCCTTTCTCGCCCTTCACTTATCGGCTCAATTAAATGCACTTGAGCTTTGCCCTTCTCCTCTGTAGAAAACCTTCGAGTAGAACTCGCATTCTCTCTGGTAGCCAAGGCTGGCGAGTTTGGACATTCTCTTGAATAATGTCCCATCTCTCGACACTTGTAACATTGAATTGTTGACAGGTCCCTCTCCACATTTCTGCTCTGACTAGTCCTTGGCTACAGTAGATGGAGGCTTAGCTGGTTCATTTGATTGATCATTTGCTCCACAACGGGAGCTCACTTCCGAATGTTTCCGTAGCTCTGGTTCAGTCGAGAATTAAATTGTTTTCACCATGGATTACATAGTTGGTCATGGAATTTCCTCCATGCTCACTTCCTTTTCGGCCACCTCCACTGCTTCATCGAACATCGTCGCTTGTTCGTATCTCACTTATTGTCGCAATTCTGACAACAGACCAATGGTGAAATGTTTAAGTACCAATGCATTGACTCCCACAAAAATTGGATTAATTCCTTCATGACCTTGTGCCCTAAAACACCCTTGGAGTTTATTTTGCAATGTCATTGTCTTCTCCTTATACTCTCTTACTAACTTTAAAGCCCCCGGCTTTAGTTGACTCAGTTCAAATATTAAGTTTTGGTAGACATTCTTCATAGAAAACTCCTTCACTAGAGCCTTAATTATGTCAATCCATGATCCCTTCAACTCTTATGTCTATCGTTCAAACCAAAGTGATGCCATACCCTCTGAGAATTCAGGAAGAAAATTAAGCCATTCCGTAACTGTTCTAAGCCCCGTACCAATACAAGCCCGTTTATATTCCCTTAAAAACACTTTAGGGTCTTCACCCTTACTTCCCCTAAAAACTGGAATAACCATATTGGTTTTTATCTTGTCTCCAAAAAACACACCAAACTAATTAATTCTTTTAACCAATTATCACTTAGCTTTTACAACCTTTCCTCGTGAATAAGGAAATTCCCAATGGCCCGAATTGCACTCATAACAAAATCCTCCTTATCTTTTTAGTGTAAATTTCTAAAAGGACCAGACATTTCCAATCTTGCCATTATCCTATTTAAATGCCTAGATTGAAAAACAACATTTACAAAATCATGTCAATCACGAATATCAATGACGCCTCCACTCCACATGACATGCAGGTTATTGGTTCTGGCATAATTTAGAGTCGCATCCTTCTTCCTAAGCCAGATGAGTAAATGTTGTATTGTGTGATTGTCCTTTGGCGTTACCTTGTAGGTTCTGAGTCGGGTTGAGGTCCAGATCCCTCCCGTCGTCTACGTAGTTGTGACACTACCACATTTGGTTCACCTATAGTCCCAGGCTCTTCCAAAGGTCTTTCAACACAGGTGATCTCGACCTAATAACTCATAATGTCAATGATGGGGTCTATTGCCTATCTTCGGGAAATTGTGTACCAGGGGAGTTAGAAGCCTTTTCTAACATTGACATTAATGTTTTCGCTAAAACATTAATCCTATAAATAAAACATATATTATTTTTATTTCTTTCAACAACCTACAACACTTTTTATAAAAAGTTTAAAGGCTTCAACAAGGTCTAACGAACATGAGTTTATTTAAGAACACTCACTGTCCTTTATAAACTTTTATTTACATTTTTTTCATATGGCTTAACACGTGCCATCTTCTTTCCCTTTCTTGCCTGCAACTTTTCTTTGCGAATCTTCTCAAATTCCCACAAATCCAACTCTAGTTCATGCCTAGGATTACAACTAATATCCAAAAGCAAGCTTGGGGTCAAACAAAATGACTCGTGTTTATGGTCTTCATGATGTTGCTTCACATGTTAAATTATGCACCCAACTCGACATGGCTTACCTTTCGTAATCTTCGTTGCCAAAAGTTGAATCTCCTCCACCCATGTGGCCACTTCCATCCATGATTCGGGGATAAACAGATTACCTTGCATTCCTCGTTGTAAAACAAAACAAACAAGTTGTTTTTTTATTTCCTTTTATTTCCTTCTTCCCATTAAATTTTCAACAACACAATTAAGTTTCTCAACACAATTCAACAACACAATTTCACAACACAATTAACATAGATTCGGGTCCCGGTTACGGAACCAAAAAGATGTACAATATGAACAGGTTTAGGACCAAAACTATGTATGATTACTACATAGCTATGAAATCTATGTTCTTAATTGTAAAATTATCCTCCCACCCTTCTATTGGTTATGCAAGCCTCCCATTTTTCTACCATGAACTACACACAAACAACACCAAAACCAAAAGCCTTTCAAAATCAAAACTTCAATTCTCACAAACTTTGTATTCATACCATAACTTTGTACAAATGAAGGTGTTTCTCAAGGTCACAAACACCTCTTTATATACTAACCAAAAAGAAACTAATCAAGAAACTTCCTAAAACTTATCCACCACATGATTCCCCAAATAATCAAAAGGAAACAAAATCAAGGAAACAAAATACATGGTTCCCCATGTGATTCCACAATTAATCACAAGGAAACAACATCACATGGTTCCCCATGTGATTCCACAATTAATCACAAGAAAACAACATCACATGGTGCACATGACATAAATCAATGCACCATGACCAAATTATGGAATCCTACACCCAACTTACGTCGTTAAACAATTACCTAAGCAATTGTGTAATCAAGTTACACATCAAGTTACAAACACACAATGCTGAGGGTAGAAAATGTGAATGCATGTTAACAATGCAACAACAATGTGAAAAAAACATAAGCTTGTGGGTATAGAGATGAGGTGAGGATCTAATTTTAGCAACGATGGTGGCATGGGTTAGTAGGCAAAGAAGAAGACGATGACATTGGTATAATAGTGTTGGACACGTTTTTGTTTTATAATATCGTGAAATTCTTGCAGTTATTCTTTTTGTTGTTACACTCTTGCAACGATTGGACCCACCATTGCTGGCAAGCTCCTATAACGACATGAAAGTTTCAAGAAAGTTTTTTTTTTTTGGGTTTGGTTTTGTTTTGTCTTTTTTTTTTTTCAATGGATCCTTTTTTGCGTCCCCTGTCAATTTGAGATACCCTTTCTCTTCATTGTTCTAGCATTTACACTTTATGCGGCCTCTCGAAGCATGTCAAGAGTGCTCACTCTCATGCTAGCCTCATTTTTCAAGTTAGTTAGGTTGTTTTATTTTTGCAGGTGTTTTCCTTTCTTATGCTTCTCCTTGGTTTTATTCCTCTTGCTTCTTGGGGTTAGCTTCAAGCTTAGTCTAACTCCATTTTGAGGTTGTTTGAATCTCAGTTCATGTGCCCTTGTTTGTTTCATAGGACCTTTCGAACCATCTAGGATGAGGTTAAGTAGGCTTTTTGCCTACCCCTTGACCAAATTACTTGAGACCCAACGAACAAATTAGGATGGTTCCTTTTCTTCTTGTTGCCCCATTGATGTTTGTATTTTACTCTAAGAGGTCATTCGAATCATCAAAAGGTTTTTGCTTGGTTCGAGAGATTTGTGGTGGGCGACTAATCTTTTCTTCAAGAGGAGTTTTTTGTGTCTCATGTGCACCCCGTTTTCACCATTCATGGGAAGATTCTTCTACTATTCATCTTCATTGATGTTTAAAATTAGGGAAAATTGGTAAGTACAGTTGCATTGCTAGAGCTCTCTAACCCATGATGTCAACTATACCTTCAGAAGACATGATGTTGCCCTACACCAACTACACCCCCTCCTTCAGACCTTGTCCCTCCACCTATTTTTGACTATCAACCTGAGCACAATTTTGTCCTAGATAGGACTATGGTTGCCGAAACCTTAACCATTACTCCCCATTTGTATTTGAATAGGTTTTTTAGGATGGTATATGAACATCTTTCAAGATGCTTCATACTAAAGGACCCATCCTTAGGGTTTTTGAAATTATTCTAGGCAGTTATCATTGTTGTTCACGAGGATATCCCTAGGTCGATGGCCCTAGTGCTAGGGGTTAGCAAATTGTTAGAAATGGCAAAGGACATTGGTGGTTTTCGTCTTATTGCCATAGGCAAGGTGTTTCTTCAACTTATTTGTGAAGAGAAATTTTGGGAGTACAATCAAAAACCTTTTTGGGAAACAAATTGAAAGGATTTTACAAAGTAACTAAATGCACATTTTTTGGGGGTGCATCCAAGTTGGAAGCAAATGTGTGACAAGTGGAGTAAAATGAAAGATGAATATGAGATTGAAAAGAAGAAAATTCAGGTGACTAATGCATCCATTTCTGATTAACCATGGTTTGAGATATTTGATTAGATGTTTAGAAGCACAACCAAGATTAATGGCATTACCAATGTAATTGATCAAGGAGTCCATCATTTATATTCGCATTTTGAAATTCAAACGTTTGAGGTGAATGATGATGATGTGACACAAGGCACTCAATAACATTTTAGTCCACCACAACCATTCTTATTTTTAATTGTGGAAATGAAAAGGAGGTTCATGCTCCATCTATAGGCTCAAACATTTTGAGAATTAGGGCTTGTAAATTGCCTAATGTGCAAGGCAAAGCCAACCAAAAAAATGGAAAATAAAAAAAGAAAATTGCATGCAAGTTCCTTTATAATTGTTGATGCCATTAAAGAATTTAAGGTGTGAAAGAAATAGAAAAGATGAAGATGGAGATGATTGAAAGGATTGCAACATAGATGCATCAAAGTGAACAAACAAGTAGAAAATTGATAGTGCAAGGTCAATTGCAAATGGTAGCATTATTTGTTAAGGTTCTAAAAGCCAAAAGATTTTTGAAGATGACATTTGTATGCACTTTGAGCTTGACCATGGGCAATAGGGTAGTTGTGTTTATTTCATGTAACTTATATAGGGGCTTGAACCTTTTGTTGTGGCTTGGAATTATTTTCACAAAATTGATGTGATTAAAAATGTATTTGCATTTTGGCCCGTGGTAATAAAAACCCAAATGTTTGATTCGTTGTTCTATCATTGCATTTTAACATCAATTGTGCTTCCATAAAGTAAAAACAAATTGAAGGCCAAATGGTAATGCATGTGAATAATTTATTCTTGAATTGGGTTGCTAATCAACCATTGCTTAAACAAAGCAGTTATAAGTTTTTCTTCTTCAACCTTTGCAATTTCTCCTTCTCTAATTGGTGGTAATCTATCACCAAATCCTTGGAGATTGTTTTGAAGAGCTACTACATTTGGAGGACCCAATTCACATGCACCCCATTCTAAATAATAATTGTGAAGAACATAACAAGTAGCAACTCTTGCAACTTTATCAACCTTCGAATTAAAACCTCTCTGTCGCAACCCTAGCTTTGGGCTCGCGACCAAGGCAAAGGGAATTGCAAGGGTGCGGGCCAAAAGGAAGCCAGGAGTTAAGCCAAAAGGAAGCCCGGAAATTAAGCCAAGAGGAAGCCCGGGAGTTAAGCTAAGAGGATGCCCGAGAGTCAAGGCAAGAGGAAGCCCAGGAGTCACATCACATATTCCCGGGAGTGTGAGAAAGTGTTAGAAAGTGTGAGGGAATGAACCCTCACACTCCCAAGGCAACTCCCACTTTGGGAGATGGAGTCCCGGTGGACTCCCGAAACTTTAGAGAGCGATTGCAGGGGTCAAACCTCAATGGATTGTGGCGTTCTTTATATCATTGGAAAGCTCTTGAAGCGTAGATGTCTAAAATGGGTTCTCTTGGCTCATTTGAACATCTGAAACACAAGTTATAGCCAAAAGAAGGGCCGGGAGTCGAACTGCCAGTTTGACTCCCGACCACAAAGAGTCGGGAATCGACCTCTTCCCGATGTCCGATTCAGGAGTGCGACATGGCGTTGGAAAGGTCTCGACGAGATCTACAACTTTGCTTTAGACCGCATCGCGATCCGAGGTCTGCTCGCAAAGTTATGGGGCTCCAAAGTCCCGGGAGTCCCATTTGGCGCGATTTCGGGACTCCCACTCGAGAAAAATAGCCATTTAGATGTAGCCTCCGTGGAGAGCTACAGAGTATACTATAAGGGGGAAGGTGGTGGCTTCCCCCAAGTCCGGGCCGTGGTGAATCTTATGTGTCCGTGTTGCCCGTGGCTCGTCCTAGCACCAACGGTGCTCCAACTTTGCACTAACCACTTTGTGTGAGTTGTGTGCAGGCCCGTGTGAGTGACTAAAGCTTGTCAACTCTTCCTAGTCCCATCCCGGAGCTCCAACACGCCCCTCTACCCCTCAAAGTGTTGTGAGCTAGGGAGTGTGCTTCGACTCCTCCTTTTCCGCTGCTTTCTACTTGGGCTCACATTTGAGCCCTTTAAGGAGTTGGGAGTGCGTCACTCTCACTTTGTGCCACCTATTTTTTAATGATCCAAAGGCATTTTTGATGATTACCCTCCTTGAATTCATACTAGAATCATTTCTTTGTTTATCCACATCAACTCCATTATAGGTCTTCCAATTCTTCTATAAGTATGGTCAAATTGGGTATGTTACATCACCAATGATATAAGGTGTACATCTCACATCTCTAACAACCACCATTGGCTCTTGTAAATCTCATGATTCTTGAGCTATCTATAAACACTGTACATTTTAAATTACCCATTGTCATGAAGTCCACCAAGTTGGCCAACAAAAACATTCCAAATTTTTTTGTTTACATCACAATCCTATGAATTTTTTCCTATTAAAAAAAACATTAGCTACAATTTTCATTCTTTTATTAAGGAGTGATGTTAATGGTATGTGAAAACCATTTATAGCTCCACAAATATTAAGCAAGCATGTAAAATCATGGAAATAATCTATATTTTTTGTAAACACTCACCAAATGGAATATTAATATACTTACTAAACAACTTGTTTTTATCACATAGGGCATCACACACTATGTCCACTATTTCTTTATGGTTGATGTTCCCACATTGAACCGATCGACCATGTATGTGGCACTAGTTCAATGAGTCAACCTATAAAAATCAATAGCTATAGAAAATTTTATTTCTACTTGTGGTCAATCAAGGTTCACACACTAGGATTAAAGAAACGATATCAATTCTTTGACTAAATTATTGAAAGCTTCAAAAATCATTCTATAATAACCCATGAACTTCCTATGCCTCATTTCAACAATTGTCTGCCATACTATACTTTCCACAAAATCCCATTGAACATGTTGCCTAGGCTTTTTCCACCACAACTAAGATGGAAATCTTTTCCTACTCAAAATTGTACTTAAAAATGGTAGGAAGTGCCACCCTATTGAAGGATCATTGTTAAGAAAAAATATTATGCACCCATGATTTGAAAAGTGCACAATTGCCCAATGTCACAGAGAGTAATATCCAAATTAGTACAACCTTTCCGAGTGTAATGGGATCCATTACAAATATGAACTTTGAAGAAAATAAAAATCTAAAATCTACATTGAAAATTTGAAGCTAAAAACTTAGATTGAAAACTAAAAACTAACAAAAGTATGAAGACTAAGGAAAAATGAAGTGAAAACTAAATAAAATAGATTATAAAAATTATGAAAACATATAAAAATAAATAAACTTAAAACATAAAATTAAACAATGGAAACTTGGAATAAGTATGAAAAATATGAAAGAGTTTTGAATCTCTAGAAAGAAAAAGACTTTGGATCTTTGGAAAGAAGAAGAGTTTTAAATCTCTAGAGACCAAAGACTAAAGACTTTTTGTTGTTTGTAAATCGTGTTTGTTAAGAAGGTAGGTTGATTACATTGTTTTGGATGAACAAAGCATTTAGGATAAGGATTGATCATTGAACATTATAGGTTTGAATTTTGAATTCTTGTTTAGTTTTGAATCATGTTGATGTGATTTGGGGACTGCCCAAGGATGGGAATTATGTGAAAAGGATTTCATTTTTAGACACACAGTTTTGGAATAAAGGAAGAGATGTAGGTACTTTGTAGTGGAAAACCACAAATTTTGTTTTTGATATACACAAATTTTATCTTGTTGTTTTAATTTCATTTCATCTGAACATGGAAATTTGTTGTATTTTGATGGAAGTTTTTAGTAAATCATAGAAGTATAAACTTCTACAATGATTTCATATTCATATTGTTGTGTGAATTTTTTGTAGTATCAAAAATATAATGAAATGAATTATAATTTTGTTCTAGATTTTTTCTACATTGTATTTTGAAGTGAAAATTTCTAGTTGTATGAGATAACCATGAATATGGTGTTTTAATGAATTACAGAGGTAGGTGCCTTTAGAATCAAGGCAAGAATTGTGAATGTGTGCATATTGTAGTGCAAATCTATTGTTATAGTAGTGTAGAATAGTTTTGCAAAAATTAAATCCACATCTACCATTTGGCAACCATCTTATGGGGATTTTTTTTCTATTTTTTTTACAATGAAAAGAGGGTTTTCTACATTTTCCGTTGTATGTACTATAAATGAAGGTGTAGAAAAGTGGTTTAGTTTTCAATTCAAAATTACAAGGGGTATGTTAGAAAGTATCAAAGGTCTATGTAGTTGACACCGTAAGGACTGCAAAACAATCTACAAATTTTGAAGAAAAAGGATTGTGAAACAAGATGAATCGGATGGTGACCTGAAATTTATAATGACAATTGGACTTAGAGGCAAATTGTTAAGTAATTGAAAAACAAACAAAAAACAATCTTGAAAATGGAGAGGAGCATGCAAGAATTATAAAAACCCCATATCAAAATTTAATGTTGGACGGACGAGTTTTGAGAACAAAAGAAAAACTTGCAAGGCACATGTTGTTTCCACCATAAGAGGTGGTAAAGCATGAAGTATGGACTAGTGGTCTTCAGAGAAGGCACAATCATAGACAACAATCTCCATGGAAAGAGATGCAATCAAATATTCACCCAAATGAGTGGGTGTAGTATACTTTTAAATTGCAATATGTAGTTCAAAATCATAGGGATCAAAACAAAACAAAAACTTCTATAGTACATGATCAACTGCTAGAAACTTCAAGTCTAGAATCAGTAATTAATTGAAGAAAGGATATTATAAGAGGTATACAATCCAAGTTTGTGTACCAATCTACATCTCCAGATTATTATGAACCAATGGAAGACTGGGAGGTGGAAGAAAACACCAATATTGATGTGTTTGAAGAGATTGAAGAAAATTACCTACAATCATTTGAATATGCAGAGGCACAAGTGAATATGTTAGATGAAGTACCATAGTCATACTCACGTCAAGGAAATCCAAAATAGGATCAAATAAATACATAGCTAAAACATGAGATCATGAATCTATGGATTCAAAGGTAACTAAATTACTTTCAAAAGTTTATGCATTTTGTGAAGAAGAAGGACATGTAATTATGGATTGTCCTTTTGTGCCTTTTCACATTAGAGTAGGTATTGCCTAACATGTGGAGTTACAAAATGTGGCAGGAGCATTAATGGATCAATCATAGGACCAAAAACTAGGAATTCCTATAGTTTAAATCAAATTGAGAGGCATGGAGTTGGGAAGTTAATTGGGACCACAAAATCAACAGATTCATCCATCCATTCAACTTAGGAATAGAGAACCAGAGGTATATTCAAAACCATATTTTGCACCACAAATGATACCAATGGGTAATCACAAAATGGGGCATCATCAAACTCGAGACAACACAACTTCACCAAGATTGTCAGAAATAACAATTACTAAAATCCAAATACAACCTATTGGAATAAAGGTTATTCAATCAATTAATGTTTTCATAATAATTATAGGAATGGAAATGGTTGTTGTGCCCAACACGAATGTTGTTAGAAAGGGAATAGTAATTTGATCTGCAACAAACTTGGGTCATGGATCGGGCGGATTCTCAATGAGAAGAAATTTGAATAGGAATTTGGACTACCAACAACAAATACTGGAGTTGTTGGGATACCATAAATGGTGTTTACTAATCCAATAATGACTACTCATGTAAAGAAAATTGTAAACTAACCATTGACGAACTCCATAGTTGCTGGAAGGTACAAAAGTATAGATGCTAAAAATCCAAGAAGAGCATATCAAAAACCATCTATCATAACTCAAGGAATTATCAACCATAGGAATGGTCATTCTATTAGGCCAAATAGGGTACTTCTTAAATATCTTGACTTTAAAAAAGATGTTGATTTGAATGTTCATGTTAGAATGTTCAATTCTATAGTGAAGGCAAATGCAAAAACTTCTAAAAGTATATCATCAACGTGTTTAGCTATATGTTAAGAGATATGGCATTGGACTAGTGTCATAATTACATGTTATACTTTTTCAAAACTTACACATGCATTTTGCAAATGTCATTAAAAGACTCATAATGATGAGCAAATATACATAGAGTTGAAGAACACGAAGTAGGAGAAGACTAAAAAGGTGGAGGTTTATTATGAACAAATTCAAAAGTGGACTCATGGTTTACAAGTACCAACCATAAATAGTTTCTTGACTACTATGTTTAGGGCATGCTTGCAATCATACCTCAAAATTGTGACTGCAGGGATGAAGCGATCAACACTACAACAACATAAGGAGGCAACGATGTTGTGTGAAGAAGGAATGACTACTATCGAAACAAGGAGTGCATTTTCAGCACCATAAAGTATGAAACAAGTAGCACAACCAAAAACACATAGTAATACAAGGAAGACTAACAAGTATTACATAAATTGTGGAATGATTAATCACAATGTGGAGACATGCAAAAAAAATGAGCAAACCATAGTGGCAACCACAGAGGCAGCACAACAGAATAAAAATTCGAAAACAACTTCTTCGTATGCATGCCACATATGTGGTTTGAATGGACATAAAATGACAAATTGTGCAAAGTTTATTTAGATACAAAAGATGTTTCATGGGAAATTTGTGGCAATAGAGGTTCAACCTGTTGTTAAGAACAAACAATCATTATAGATGTGAATGTGGTGGATGTTAATGTTACAACAAGAAGTAAGGCAATTAAATAATAGGTCTTCAAGGATACAGAACCAAGGAAAACAAAAAATGTTGCTGACTGGGAGAAAGAAAAATGGTTAAAAAAATCAATGGTGGAGACAATTCAACAAATTCAAAAAACATAGACCCAAACAAAAGGGCCATCCACATCCATGGAGGGATGGAACAAAAATTGGCTAGCTATGCCAAATATTATTCCTATGGAAGCACAAAAATCTCAGGAGGTAGTGAATTCACAAGAAATTTTGATTTACAATAAAAGAGATTTTTCTAGACATTAGTAAGCAAATGCTAGAAACAAGTTATACTTTAAACTTGGGACAATTGCTTAAGAATATTTGGACAATTTTATGAAAATATTTCTAGCTGACTTTACAATGTGTAATGAAATGGATAGTCATCTGCAAAAGCTTAGATTATGTTTTTAAAAGTGCAAAGAATATGGCATTAATATAAATCCAAACAAATTTGCATTCATGGTATTTTCAGGGATGATCTTTGAGTTTATCGTTTCCAAAGAAGGGAAACTATCAAATCCAAGGAAAATATAAGCAATAGTAAACATGCCACCACCTAAGAATCCACAGCAGATTCAAGTATTTAATGGGATGGCATGTTTTATAAATGTTTTATCAAAAACTTTGCTGCTGTTATGGCACTTATCACAAAATTGACCATAAAGACATATTTTTCTTTGGACAAAAGAATGTTAGAAGGTTTGGGAGTTGATCAAACAAAAGTATATTGAAACACCGATATTGATATCACCAAAGTGGCAAGTGGAGTTTCATGCTCATACAAATGCATTTTTATTAACTATGGGAGTTGTGTTGTCTTAAAATTTAACAAGGAAGAGTGATCAACTGGTGGTGTATGCTTCTAGAATTCAGAACATAGTAGAACAAAATTATAACATAACACAAAGAGAGGCTTTAGTAATGGTTTTTACTTTGCACAAATTTAGACATTATTTGTGGGTAATAAGTTTGTTTTTTATGTAGATCATATGACATTGGTCTATCTGGTTAACAAACCACAAGTTTTGGGGAGAATAATTAGATGGTTGTTATTGTTCCTAAAATATGATTTCACAGTAGTGTATAAGCCAAGAAAAATTCATGTAGTTACAAATGCATTGTCAAGACTATCAAATATTATAAAACCCATAGGTGTGCTTGATAAAACCACAAATACAAATATGTTTTACACATAGATGGAATGGCTGAATGATGTAAAATAATTTTTGAGAATAGGCCCTATTGAGGACACATTATATGTACAAAAAAGGTAAAGATTGGTTAGGAGAACATAACCTTTCATATTGAAGAATGGTGAATTGTACATAATGGGTCAAGACAACAAACTGTGAAGATGTTTGACAACTATAGAAGCACATATGCTGATGAGAGAACTGCATGAAGGACCATCATGAAGGCATTTTGCAACTGAAATCACAAAAAGGAAGATATTGGATGTTGGATATTGGTGGCCAACTATGCAAAGTTGGTCACAAGTCTTCCAAAGGAACCATTTATGAAATGGGAATTTGATTTTATGGGGCCAATTAAGCTAACATGCAGATATACCAATGGCAAATATAGAATCTCTAATCTTATATTCTAATTTAAATTTTGACTGAAACGTCATAAAACTAATATTAATAAAAAAATTCATTCAAATCTACTCATCTAGTTTTAGAATTAAAATCCAATAATGAAAGTATGATAAAAACATCAAAACAACAAATTTAGTTATGGGAGTGAAGCTTTTCTAGAAATCAAAATGTTTTTCTCTCATACTCCATCAAAACTCAATGTTCTACAATGACTACTTTCTCCTCTTCTTTTCCAAATATATTCATAAAAAAAACAATCCTATGTTCTATTCAAATTCAAACGGTGATAAAAACTATGGAATCTAGCTAGTAATTCTTAAAACAATAATTAGGTAAATAGAAATATACTAACTAATTCCTACCACAAGTAACTACTCCCTTAACATTACCCCCCCCCCTCTTGTACTCTAAATTACATCTCAAAATTTTACATCAAAAGTATGTTAAAAAAGTTAAATCTAATGTTGTTTATAATCCTTTGAATCAAAAATTTGATGTTGCTCTTATTACACTATAGTCTGAACTATCTATGCTACGGTCTACTCTATTTGTGGGTACTGTACTTCAGGTTGAAACAATGTATGATTCTTTATTATATATAGAGTATGTTGTTGCTCTCATGGTGCCTCTGTTAACAATCGTGCAATTGTTTAATGATGTTGTCTACTCTTATGACTACAATTTTAATGTCACTTATGGCTACTATCGTGATCATAGATATAATGTCATATGAGTCTACTCCTATTGTTGTAGCTTTTATGTAACTTGTTGTTGATGTGACTACGGATCTGATGTAATCGAAGTCTACTCCTATTCCTACAACTTTGATGCAAGTTCAATCTTATCATGTTGAACCTCTTGAGTTTTATGTTCTTCAGTTTGCATGTGCTCCCCTATTTTTGTGGCTATAGATGCATACTCCTAAGAACTAACCTCCTACACAACAAATTTTATTGGTTCTAGAATTTGTTTTGATGCATATGTTTTACCACCAGCCTCCTTTTTAAGGCTATCCTTCCCTCCTCTGAAGTCTTTTAGTTCCTCCTTTGCTATCCTTGTACCTAATGGTCTTACACCATCAATAATCCCTTTGTTTTTTTCATCATTTAAGGTTTCTGGTTTTGGAAAGAGGACTAAAGGTTCATACTCAAATGATGGCATGACCTTTTCCATTTAAGATATCATATGCATGTACAACCTTTCATTTCTCTCATACCTTTTGCAAACATTTCCAATATCTTTCTTCATAATGTCCTGCACTACATCCTACCACAGATCTGCATATTTCTCTTCCATTGACAATGCCTTGAGTTTTGCCTGAAGCAAAGTATTATGCTTTTTGAATACACTATTTTTTTCTAAAGACACTATCATAATTGAAAAGCTTTACTCTCTAGGCCTCCTCTAAATTTTTTTACAACTTTTCATGAAAAGCCATCTGCTTCTACAAATTTTTGTTCATTTGTGCATGCGTCTCGTCAAATTACCTTTGTACCTCATTCTTGGTTTGATATACATTTCCAATATCCACTTTAAGTTCCTCCAACTCCTTTTGCTGCTTCAAGAGAATCTATTCCATGTTCCTATAGTCTTTCTGAAGTTTGTTGTGTTTTACATTTAGAGTATCTTTCTCTGCCTTCAAGTTATAGTAATTGGCATATGTGTCCTTTAGAGTTGTTTACAAAGAATCCCTTTCCACTCTAATGTTTTCCAAGTCCTTGTTGTGCTTCTCCATGTTATTTATCTTTTGTATGGCTACTTGCAGTTTTGCCAATACCTGATTATTCTCACTATTCCTATCCTTTAATTATACTTTAAGCTTCTGCTTCTTCTCCAAAGTCCCTTGCAAATTCTGGACAAATCTATCCTTCTCCTCTATGATTTGTTTATTTTTTATCTCCAAATCAGAAAGTCGAATAAAAATATTGAACATTTGTACACTATTTTCCTGCTTGTTGAAATATACTAGTAGCTCTTATGGGTTCATCCAATTTTGCTTCTATTCCTTACATAGACCCTGGTATATGAAACCTAGGAGTTTGACCTTTGGAACTTGTACTTGAAGAATTTAAACTTTTATGTGTAGTTTAGATTTCTCCAAATACATTTGTGCCTATTGTAGAACTTGGTTTTGAAGGTAGCATACCTTCATTATTCTGTGGAATTCGAACAAATTATTGTACTTTTGGTGGATCTAGGTCCATATCTTGTATTTGCTCCTCTACTAGCTACTAAGCTTGAGATTTTAGCTCCTTTTTGGGCCATCTCTGATGCTCTTGCCCATTTGATCTTTGCTCTCGCTTAGGAAAGATTTGTGGTCTTGGATCAAATTTAAGAGATATGGATTTCTCTTTTTGTCTTTAATGTTGCTAATATTGCTTCCTAAGGAATTCTATTGTTTGTTGACGATTAATATTACCCCTCATTGTAGTATCTTCTTGTCTTCTTTGCCTCTTCTATAAAGTTTCCCTCTCCTCATCATCATTAGATTCAAACATTAGAACTACTCTTCTGGTTGTCTTAATCTCTAGTTGCTTCTCCTTTTTAGGAGAAATGTGTGTAGGGTTTAGAGGTCTTTTGTTTTTGATAAACCTCTCCCTCAAACTCTCCTTTCTTCTCATGTCTTCATGTGGTTGCTCTATTTGTTTCTTCTTCTCTTGTGGCTATGCTCCTTCTAGTGGAAACCCATTCCTAAAACAAAACTTCTAGAACTATGGTAGAATGGCATACATCCTTTTTTGGTCCCTTTTGGTTGTTCCTTCAATCATGTTTTTCTAACACTTCTCCCATTTGATCAATTCCTTGACCAATTGAGAACACATAATTATAGCCCAATTGACTTACTTTCCATGATCTACTCTGGAAATCATCATGGCAAACTTATTGCCAAAATATTGCACCTTATCTTTATGGTAGATAATGGGCAAAATGGCAATTCTATTGGCATACTCTAACTTCATTTTCTTTATAACCCACCTTTCATTGGTGTTGTAATTATCTAAGACTATCAACTATGTTTACTAATGCTACTTTGGAATATGACATCTTTGCTTAGTTTGTATTTGTCTCTCTTGTATGGTAGATTTTAAAAACCTTTGCCAACAAATGTTTGTCTATAATTCTCTACTCTTCCCCCACCATAACTTCGATTTTGTTATGTTCAAAATTCAACTTTTAATTGTTTGAAAATTCAACTAAAATGTTGTGACGAGGAGTTTTCCATTCAACCTCGAATAAACCTACTAATCTAGTTTTGTTTGCCCAAGCTTTCTCTTTCGACATTAGTAGAAAAACCCCATTTTTTGACTTGTCTTAGGTGACTAAAAGTGTCTTTTATAACTATTTTTGATAAAAAGGTCACAAAAGACACTTTTAGTTGCCTAAGACAAGTCGAAAAATGGGGTTTTTCTTCTAGAGTCCTCTCCAAAGCTTATCCAAAGCAAAATATTCTTCAAATTGTTATTATAACTTTACTTTTTAGGAGTAAAAATATACGTAACCTCATCATCTTGGTGAATTTGCACCTTCTTCCCATGTAGATTTATAGCCATTACTTGTTGATTTTTTTTTTTTGTGCGCTTCTTATTGAGAATGTAGACTTTCTTTGGAATCAAGTCCTGAATAGGCTCTTTTTGATGTAATGGCACTTTTTGATCTTGTAGCAAATCGTCCTTCTGTTTCTCTTCTTTAGGGTCATAAATGGAAATCAAACCAACTTGCTCATTAGAACTTGTTTTTTTTCTAGGCTTCCTAAAGCCATATCTCTTCAAAGTTTTTTTATAATCTCTTTTGTTTTTTTGTAATTGCTTCAAAAGATTTTTCAAACTTGGATATCAAAAAAAATCTCTAAAAGAAAAAAGAATAATGAACAAGAGAAGGATAAAATGGACTTCTTTCTAAAGACCTAGACTGCAAAGGCAACATATTTGTAACTTTCTATTGTTCTCTTTGTCTCTCTTATTCTTCTCTCAACTTTTGTAATTTCTCTCAAGATTGTCTTTGTAATTTCTCCACAAAATTCTCTTCTACACTCATTTTAGAGCCAAAAAACAATAAAATTTTGCTTGTAGAAAACCAAAACGAAAAAACGCTCTATTGTTTGGTGCCTTTTGAAATGCAATCATCTCGTTTCATGAAGTGATGTTTCACTCTTTGCTTTAGGGTTAGGTTTTAATGATTTGTCTTTTTTTCTAATTTTTTGACCCTTGTCATCTCCTGTTAAAGTTCATACTAACAACAACATGGGCTATAGTTAATGCTTGCTGACCTCGAAACTCTATGGACATGGCACTAGGTTTTTTTGATGACAGTTCTAAATTTGGTGACATGGTGTTATCTACACTACAAACTTCTTTTATCCTATGTTGAGTCATCATATCAATATAATTTTGTTCTGATGTGACAAAATTATTTGACCCATTGTCCAGTGATTGTGAAATTGTGTGATCATGTTATGTGAATTTTTTCATATCTTGCTGATTCATCAAATTCACTATGGCTTCTTTTGATATTATTATCTAATTAGTCCCAATGATTTTTGTTTTCCTTTGATCTTCTAAATTTTCATAAGATTTTTCTTCCATGTGGTCTAAATTTATAGACTCTAAAAAGGTTTGATTCTTGAACTTTGAATCCTTTTTAATGTATGATCCACATATTTGTATGGTTTTAGCTTGTTAAGATTGACCAATATTAGATTTGGTTCAAAATTGTTAACAAAAACAAGAAAAACAATGTTATTAGGTAAGCAATATTGCACCTTGAATGATTAAACCATCTTTTCTTGAATTTGCTTAGATATGTTTTTACCGTAAAACATAATCTCCAAATTGGAACTTTTTATTTGTGTTTTTTTGTTGATTCCAGAAAAATCTGCTCCATTAGCTTGCCCCCACATTGTTCTAAGCCTCCAACATGTTCTCTTGTAATTTCTCTAGTTCTATAATTATGGTTGTTAGTATTCTAGTTGGTTATGCATTTCTATGGTCCCCATTAATGGCTGATAGAACATATTATATTGGCATTAGAGGATACAAACCATAAACTAATTGGTAAGGTGTATAACTTTTTGCCACCTTGTAAGTAATCTTATATGGAAACAAAATTGTGGACAAATGCTCGTCCTAATCTGTTTTTTTTTCATTGACTAACTTGGTCAATAATCTACCAATGACTTTGTTAGTAGACTCTACTTGTCCATTTCCTTGTGGATAATAGGTAGTTGAACTAACATGCTTCAAGAGTAACTGTTTCATAAGATGTTTTATTGTGTCATTGATGAAATGTACTCCCTAATCTATAACTATGGTCAATGGACATCCAGATCTAGTTAGAATATACTCATACAAAAAATCTAACTATAACTATTGTAGTATTAGTTCTGAATGCCTTTGCCTCTACCCACTTTGTTGCATACTTTGTAACTATTAGAATGTATTTGTTTCATGTTAGTCTTTTTGTTGGTTTAATTGGACCTATAAAATCTAGACCCCACTTCATTAAAGGTTCATTTGGAAGTGTTATTACCAACTTGGCCAAACTTTTTGCTTTTAGTCCTCCAATTTTCTGATAGTTGTCATAACCTTTGCAAAATTCATGAGTATCCTTGAATAAAATTGGCTACCAATATCCTACATCCAAATTTTTTTTTGCAATAATATCTATAACAAATTGTCCTCTTGCCACTCCTTCATGTAGCTCCTTCAAAATATTTTGTGCTTTTGAGGTGGTTAAACATCTACGCATTTTGTTGCCTTGTCCCATTCTATACACTATTCCCTCTTTTAGAGTAAAGGGTTTTGACTTTCTAGTCAACTTTTGTTTTTCAACTAAGTTCAAAGTTTATAGCATCTAACATGTCTTTAGATAGTTTTTTACTTCTTGCATCCATATATAGGTTCTATAGAAAATAATGATGCACATCCATAGTCTGATTTGGGACTCCTAATGGTTTTACACTCTTTGGCAATCTAAATAAAGCATCAACAACTACATGTGTTCTACCAGGCTTGTAGATTACTGTGAATTCATACTCCAAGAATATTAACAACCATCTGGTTATCTTTCTTGACACTTGTGATTTGTTGACCAAGTACATTAGAACCATATGCGCCCTACTACCAATAATGATGCATTTATGTGCACATGAAACTCTAACTGCCAATTTGGAAACATCATAATTGGTGCTTCCATGTATTTTTGCTTAATATGATCCCAAGCTTCTTACACTTTGTGGTCCAAATAAAAGGTTTTGTTTTCCTCATTAGTTTTATGATTAGTGCCATGATAAAGGCAAAGTTCTTGATGTAACATCTATAAAACTGAACCATACCATTAAGGACTTGAATTTGATATGTGTTTGTAGGTATTGTCATATTCACTATTGCTTGAACCTTTTTAGGATCTAATATTTTTCTTTCCTTGGAAATTATGAACCTTAAAATTAGTCCTAAAAATACCATAAAGGCACATTCCTTTGGGTTAAGATTGATTCTATATTTTCTACATTTTTGAAAGCAAAGTCTAAGCTTCATCAAATGACTCTCCATATCACTATAAATTATGAAGTCATCTAAAAATATCTTCATGAAGTAGTCTAAATATTTTTTGAAGGCTCTATTAATTGCTTTTTGGAAAGTTGGTGGCCCATTCTTGATACCAAATGGCATCACCATCCAAACAAAAACTCCCAATTTGTTACAAAAGTTGTTTTATATCTATCTTTAAGGGCTATAGAAATCTAATGGTATCTTGAATAACCATCTAAAAATGAATAGGTTTCATACCCTACTACAATGCTTAGTACCTCATCAGAAAATGGCAAAGGATAAGGATCTTTTTTGGTTGCCTTATTCAACTTCTTAAAATCCACACAAATTCTCAATTTTCCATTCTTCTTAGGCACTACCACTATAGGTGATAATAATGTAGCCTCCTTTACTAGTTGAATGAATCTAGTTGCTAATAGTTTGTCAATGTTTTATTTGACAGTTGTAACATAATTAGGGTTCAATTTATACCTTGCTTGATGTGTTAGTGGTGTTGAGGTGTCTAATTATATTTGTTGAGCCAATTCTATAAATATGCCTTTCAAATCCTTATAAGTCCAAGCAAACACATCTTTGAACTCCTTGGGTAACATCTAAAGCTCCTCAACTTTCTCTTTTGTCAATTGTGCATTAACTTTGATGTACTGTGGATTTACCTTTATGCCAAGATTCAACTTAACAAGCTATTGTTTTTTAGTTAAAGTCCAACCTGCTATATCAAGAGTTTTGTACCTATATTTTAGTTGGTGTTTCATGCACTTGAATATCATCTTGGGTATGATGATAATAGGTTTCTAGATAAACTTTATCTTCCAATGATATCTCGAGTCTCACATAAAAGTCATATAGTTTTGTTGTTGAAGGCACCACTTTTATTACTCTTTGATCTAATGTCCCTTTCTCTAGTTCAGATTCTTCATTGATTCTAATCTTTGACTCTTTAACATTCAACAATGAAATTGTTTTATTTGAAATAATGATTTGGCTAATTGAGAACAACTCTGGTTTTGTCTTAAAGATTAGATCTTCCTTTTCCATTTGTTAGCCCTTTTATCAAGTCATAACAAACAAATACTTGGGGCCTTCTAGTTTCTGCTCCTAATTTCCTATTAATTGATATTATTTTGATTATTCCATTACCTTGAACAATAATGACATTGTTATCCCATTCATGTGTAACCTTTGCATATCTAAACCAAGGTCTTCCCAACAACATGGAATAACTAAAATCTACCACATTATTTTTCAAAACAATAAATGTGGTTATATATGGTATACCATGTATGTGAATCTTCAAAATTTTGATGATTCCTAAAGGTCTGGTCATATTCTAATTTGCCATTATAAGGTGGTATGGAGGTGGTCTTAGTTTGGGTAAACCTAATTTTGTTCTAAGGTTTTTTATTATGATGTTCACACTTGTTCCTCCATTTAACAAAACATCCTCAACAATGTTCTTCCCAATTTATACTTTGGATAATTACCATTCAGTTATCTACTTCTATAGCTACAATGTCTATTTAATAATGTGTCCAACCACTATAGCTATACTAGGCTCTAATATCACTTTAATAGCTATATTTGGTTTTTTTTGCTTCAATTTCTACCACATATATTTTTAAAAACTTGGGGCTATTTTTAGCAATTGACCTAACTTCAAAGTATAGGTGGTTTCCAACATTTGTTTACTAATATCTTGGAATATTTGTTCCATAGACATAACTTTGTTGATAGGATTAGCATACAAATTTTGTGATACAATTGGTTCTATGGACACTTTAGATTTTGGTAATCTTGCCCAACTTGTACTCCATTGTGTTTTCTCCTTTTGAGTTAGAGTTTTTTGTGGTCTTTTGATTACATCTCATGTATAGTCTTGACAAAAGATTGATGTAATCTCTACTCCTCTTCCCATTCAATAGCATATTTTTTCTTGATCGGCTTTCTATCCTTGAACATATGTTCTTCAATAACCTTGCTCTTGGTGATGGCCATATTGACATCCACTATATGAACTGAAGGATTTGTAACCTTAAGCTCTACCACAACTTATTTATATGTAGTCTCGCTTATTTGTTCTTAAACAAAGGACAATCTATGATCTTATGTCCAGTGCCACCATAAGTATGATAAGAATACCTCACAAGTCTTTGTACTTTGATTTGTTGAATAGTAACCCCATAAATTGCAAGAACAAAATTTTCCTTTCTTTTGATTCTACATGTTTCAACATTATTATTTATCCTATGATAATTTTGTTAACAAATAGGAGATCTAATCAAGTGCAAACATAAATTTTTATTGAAAAGAAACTAAAACATGATGTTCACAACATGGAATAGAACATCAAAAACTCCTCAAAGTTCTTGTCACATCAAAAACACAAACTTTTGCAATGAAGAAAAGAGAGCCAAAACCATCAAGACCAAGGTATTTAACTAAAAGACCAAACCACAAATAACCAAACTAATATAAGTAAAAAAAGTAGTTCAACCTTATGAAAGTAACTTAGTTACTTTCCTACCCTAGTAACTAATGAAAACCTAGCTAATTGAGCTTGAATTTTCAATACCCTCAAGCTCAAATCCATTTATTGTACACCAAACATTTTTCTAAACTTCCTTAGTTTGTTTGTATGTAAAACCTTTATGAAAATGTCAACAACCTAATCTTCAACTCTAACATGAATAAAGTTAATTTCTCATGTTAAATTTTTTTTTCTAACAAAGTGATAGTGCATTTCGTGTTTTGTCCTAGCATGATAGACCGAGTTGTTAACAAGTAGTATGCTACCGATGTTGTCATAATAAGTGAGAACATGAGCTTCCATTGATTGTCCCAAATTTGAAAGTAATTTTTGTAACCAAACTACTTCACATGTAACGATTGCTACGCCTTTGTACTCTGCCTCTGTGTTTGATAATGCAACTGTTGGTTATTTCTTGTTATTCCAACGAATAGCACCACTTCCAAAAAAAACATGAAACCACTAGTTGATCTCCTATTCAAAACATTGCCAACCTGATCAACATCCATGTATCCATGTACTTATAACTGGCTCTTGGCTTCATAAAAAATTCCACATTACAAAGTATGTTTATGTACCTCATTATGTGCTTCACTACATCCAAATGTGGCTTTTGTGGTGTTTGCATGAATTAATTCACCACTCATTAGAAGAAAAACACTTTTTTTTTATTAGTCTCTACAACTAAATTTTAGTTGTAAATAACATTTGTGACTAAAATCCCTTTAATTGCCTTGGACAAGTCACATGTGATATTAATCACAAACGACAAAGGTATTAAATGAAAGAAAAAGTCAACAAATACAAGTTCATCCTTTGATTCCATTGTAAACATATTGTCACATGTGATTAAAATGAGACTATTTTGGTCGCTATTGAGGGGCAACGATGTTCTGCCATGTGTCCCAATATTTACTTTATTATTATTATTATTATTATTTTGAAATAATTTTGGACGTTCAATTCACATGCTTGGATGATTTATATTATGACACATGACCCAATGAAAATATGCCATGTGGTACTATATTTGATCAGGGATCCAATTGATCACCACGCCGATATAGTAAATAAGCCGTTACGAATAATCCAGCTAGAGTTATTAGAATCAACCCTAGCCTGGTTCATCAACCTATTTGGTAAATTTGGACAACCCCACCAATTGGAAGGATTGGAACCAGATTATTTTGGTTGATCAAATCCTTTTAAATGAATTTAATAAAAAATATTAATATTATGTTGGTAGGTGCCTAAGTAGGTACATAAGTAGATGCTTACAAACTTAGGCCATACCTACCTATTTAAGTAAAAAGGTAGGTAGGTAGGTCCAACCTCCCTAGGCTAAATACTTATTCATATAGGTAGGTACTTAAATAGGTACGTACATAGGTTGACCTAGGTGGGTAGTTCAAACTAATCACCTACTTAACTAGGTAAATAAGTAAATTGGGCAAAAATATATTTAAAATTGTGCATAATTTTTTTAAAAATTTTGGGTTGAGCCTTTTAAATGGTTCATCCCATGTGCACACATTTTTTAATGTGAAATTGGATGACCACACCCCTTGTTTATATTGTGTTCAAATTAAGAATGGAAAACAAACAATATGGGTTAAGTTTTGAAGTTGCAACTTCTTCACAAATTAAATTACAACTTCAAAACTTTCCTCATACCTTTTTTCTTAGTTTTTAGATTTCTAAACAATTCACGTACATGGTTCATTAGATAATTAAATAATCAATTAATTAATAATGATTAAATTTAATATATATTTAACATATGAATTTTACACTACAAATATTAAGTATTCATTGTCAACTATTTAAATAACCAATAACTTCTTAATATTTAACTAACTAGCTATCTAGTTCCTCACAATTTGTCAATACATAAGTCATAGTTAAATAAATAACTAAAATATTTAAAAACATTACTGTATAATAATTCCTACAATTATAATCATTACAATAATTATTTTAACTACATTGTTACTATAATTAATTCTTATTTGAAGTAATTATAATGATTTTAAAGTAATGTAATAATAATTACAGTAATTGATTTATTTTACTACAAAAATATGGTTTATATAATATAAAAATATATGTTGTAAAAAATAACTATTTAATGTAACTTATAATTAATAAATATAATAATTTATAATTAATTATAAAAGTGATATATTATGGACATGTAGTTACAAGAAATAAATATTTTAATTTATTATATTAGAATCCATGTAGTTATGGTCATAACACTCAATATTTTAATTAAATCATGATTATTTTAAAAAATTAAATTAAATATGAACTAAATTTATGATTTATAAATTAATTATGTAAGTATTGTAATTATAACTTACAAATAAATTAAGTAATTACAATGATTTCATGTTACTATATAATAATAATTATTATTATTATAAAATTTTAAAATAAAAATCTTAATTATAGGACATAACTTTTCAATTAGGATACAATTTTTTTTTAATTATTAAAACATAAGTGTTGTAAATACAATAGTTATTTCTATGATTGGGAACTATCATTGTTATTAATGTGAATACATATGTTGTAATATTATTGATTCATTAAGTAAGCAGTAATAGATAATAAGTAAAATAATTTAATATAATTATTTAAATTTTCAGTAAAATTATTCTAAAATTTTATGATGTAGTAATAATTATATATTGTAAGTACATAAGTAAATATCTTAGTATATAGGAATGTAATTCTTAAAATTAAAAAAATTTAAATTAATTCCTTTAATTACAGGGGAAATATTTTAATTTTTAAAATATTTTTAAAATATAATTATAAAATAGTAAAGCTGAATTATAAATTATGTGTCTATTATAATTAATGTATAAGTAAAATAATAATTATGATTTTATAATAATTATACGTAAATTACTATAATTTTAATTTTAATTATATATATATAGTATAATAGTCTATGTTGGAGTATATTTAATTTATTTGAAATATAAGTTAAAAGTTATGAACATTAAGTTTAATCATAAATGAAGTAATTATTATAATTGATGTGTATAAACATATGTCAATTGTAATTAAATACCGCTTCACCTATGACTAATGGGGCTTTAAATGGTTACTCTTGGATGATAAATCCAACCCATATATAGATGTAAACAAATTTAATCACAAACTAATCGCAAGCTAATTGTAGATGAGACAATTGATGTTAACATAGTGTCACACTAGTTGTAGAAGGCAAAATTTTAGTTGCAAAAACCAAATAGTCAGAGGTAGTTGTAAATGCATTGGTCACAAATTGACTTTTTTCTTCTAGTGACTCTAATTAAATAACTCAAACTTGGCCTTGTGATAGTCATGTAAATCAAACTCCCCACTATGCGTCTATACATTATGGTATTCTCCACAAGGTCACCTTCATTTACACTTAACTTCACATTTTGCTCCAATGGAATTGAAATGGTTTTGCAACCCATCATCCCATATTCAGACAATTTGTTCAAGGCATATTGCCTTTGTAGTAACCATATCCCTTTAGGAGATTAAATTACCTCAATGCCAAAAAAATAACACAACTTTCCCAAATCTTTCATCTCAAATTTTTGCTTCAAAAGCTTCTTCAAATCAAAGATGACTACATCATTATCTCTTGTGATAATCAAGTCATCAACATAAATGACTACAATCCCATGATCTCTCTTTTTCACATAAAATGAAAAATCTGCATTGAATGTTTGAAATACGTTTATGACAAGATATTGACTTATTTTGTCTAACCAAGCTCTAGGTGTTTGCTTCAAGTTATATAAAGTTTTTTGCAACCTACAAACCAAATTAGGATGTGTTTGGTTCACATAACTTGGTGGTTGTTCCATGTACATTTTTTCCTACAAGTTTTCATGAAAAAAAACATTTTTTACATCCATTTGATGTAAAACCATCCTTTTGCTATTACTAATGATTGCTCTTATGGTCATCATTTTTGCAACTGGACTATAAGTCTTTTCATAGTCTTTGCCATAATTTTGGGCATAACCTTTGGTAACTAATTTTGCTTATAAAGCTATCAACTCCCAAGTAGCATTAACATCCAACACCGCCATCTCTTCATCCATGGCATTGTCCCATTTAGGGTTTGCAACTGCCTATTCAAAACAAGTGGGTTCAACCTCACGTATAACTTTCACCATGTATGCATAATGATGAGTTACAAAACCACCATATGTGAGTATTTGTACATGGTATTTGACTTGTGTGGATCATTGTATTCCATTGTTGTTATCATGTGTTTTCAAAGTTTTTTTGGTCGTTCAAGCTCTAGGAGTAACAACTGAAGGGATTTTTGACTCTTCATCCACACTTTTCTCTTAATCACTCGACTCACCATCTACATGAGAATTGATAGATGATGTTTGATTTACCACCATGTATAATGTTTGAAAATCTTAATCTTCTTTTCCATGGAATGCTACTGGACCCACTAATTGAAGACTCTTGTGGTCCACTAATCAATTATGAATTTTGTTCCACATTTGATGAGACATCACCATTTTTCTACTATCTTCATTGGCAAATACTAACTAGCCATTTCATTAAACACAACATCTCTACTCATTTGCAACTTCTGAATGGAAAGGTTGAAGCATCAATATCCCTTTTGTTCTAAAAAATAGCCAATGAAGATACATTTTTCAACTTTTGGGTCTAATTTTGATTTCTTCTCATCAGGAACATGCACGTATGTAATGCAAACAAATACTCTGAAATGTGAAACATTTAGTTTCTTGCTTATGAATTTTTCTTCAAGTGTCATGCCATGAATTGCCATTGTGGGTGTTCAAATTCATGATATAGACTATAGTAGCTATTTCCGCCCAAAAATAATTTGGCAAATTCTTCACATTCAACATGATACGTGTTATTTTTACAATGTGCATGTTCTTCCTTTCAACAACTCCATTTTGTTGTGGGGAATAACTACATGAATACTTCTTTTGAATTCCTTGTTCTTTCAATTATTCACCAAATTCATTTGAAAAATACTTCCCCTCCATCGGACCTTAGGCATTTGATGCTCACACCCTTTTCCTTCTCCACCATTACTTTGAAGTTCAAAAAATGTTGAAACACCTCACCTTTGTGTTTCATGAAGTATACCCACACCTTCCTTGTGTGGTCATTAATGAAATTCATGTAATACCTGCATCCTCTAATGGATACTATCTTCGTGGTCCACACATTTAAATGGATCATTTTCAAAGGTTTAGAATTTATGTGAGTTATTTGAACTGGGAATGGATGCTTAATTTGATTCCCCAACTGGCATGTTTCACAAACTTTTGGCATCACCTCTTCGGTTCCAAATTTGGGAAGACCTCTAATAAAATTTTATTTCTCCATCAACTTAAAATGTTGAAGATTAATAAGATTAACTCGCTTGTGCCAAATTCCAATGTCTTCAACTCCTTTTCCATGTGTGAATAACATGGAATTCACCGCAAACATGTTCACATCCATCCATTCCTTTCCCCTTTTGCAATCAATTTGCCTTGATTCTTCATGTCTTCCACAAAACATCCATTAGGGTTGATTGTCACCTGTAAACCTTGTTCCACCATTTGGCCTATTGAGACTAAATTCTTTGTTATGGTTGAAACATGAAGTATATATTTCAAGTACTTTGTTTGCCCATCTTGCATGGACAATGGCACCTTGCCAATTTGTGTGATGGGATGTGCAATGTCATCACCAGTTTCCACAAACCTTGATGTTTTCAAATCCCTTGCGTCTTTAAACCACTCTCCATGACTAATTATGTGGTTTGAAGTTCTAGAATCCACATACCAGACATTGTTATATGATACACCTTTTATCATTAAATTTTCCATGTGCTGCATCACAAATAGTTGTTCATCACCTTGATTGCTAATTGATGCATAATTCCTTTGTTGTATCTTTCCATTATGTGTATCATGTTCCCTTTGATAACAATGTGCCCAAGTTTCTCGCAATAGTAGTAGTTTGAATTATTTTTTGATTATTAACCTCGATGATTTCCACCACAACCTCGATGACTTCCTCTTCCTCTAAAGTTTCCTCGTCCACCTCCATGAGGTTAAACTTTATGTTGATGATGTTCACCATGCAAGTTTCTGTGTCAACCTTAAGATGAAGTTCTACCACCTCTACCTCTACCTTTACTAGTATTTGAATAGGATGCACTTTCTTATGATCCTCCATTGGATGAAGTACCAACAATTCTCTTCTCTTCATTTATAAATAGGGTTATCAATTCTTGGAAATCGAAAATGTTTTATGAACTGCAATTGAAGTTTGGAACTAGTTATTGTATTTTCCAAAACCATTTAAGGTCACAACCACTAGATCTTCATCATTTATAGGGGCTCTTTAAAATGCAAGAACATCTGCAAAGTTTTTCACCTTTATAGAATAGTCAATGATGTTCATTTTGTTTTTCTACAGATTATGCAACTTTTGCTTAAGCTACATTTTATGGGCTTGTGTATTGGTGTTATACATATTCACCAATGTATCCCAAGCTTGCTTGGGTGATTTTAAATCTTGAATATGCATAATCATCAAATTGGACACATTCACAAAAAACCCATACAAAATTTTTTTAGCTTTCTCATGTCATATTTTGTTGGCTTGAATTTGTTGTTGTGTGGGGTTTTCTGGGAGAAGATGTTCTTTCTCATCACTAGTTATGAACTCCCAACAACCTTTCCCCATTAAAAAAATTCATAATCCTAAATTTTCACACTTGGAAATTATTTTCATCTAATTTTTCAATTGCAATTTGAAAAAGATCGTTCACCATCTCTCAAGGCAATGTTTAATGTCTTATTGGGTTTTCATAAATGATTTGTCTTAGGAAATGATTTTCTTTCCTTCCTTGGGTTTTTAAGGTTAAGGTTTTCATTCCTTAGGTTTCTAGAATTAGGATTAGGGTTAGGTCTAAACACAATGGACCTTGTATACATGCATATGTCTTGAGTATTATACGAATATCTAATGTATAATATTTTGTATGGTATTAAGTACATGATTACATACCAAAATTGTATATGGTCTTGATAATGTATTTGTATTCCATAATCTTCAAAGTTCAAACTCCTTCCCTCAAGTTCTCCCAAATTATATTTGCTCCACTCCAAAATTTGTTTTGATATCTTCTCGATGTAAACTTTTATCACTAGTAACTTTGCAAAATTACGCACATTCATATATGAATTTAGATTGATCTAAAATTTTTGTGCAACATGATAAACTATGTTTAATATCATCCCTCAAATTTTCATCTCATTTGACTTCATAAAATGAAAGATCTTACTACTTTCTTGAAACCACCTCAAATTGGGACCCGAATATAAAATGACTTACAATTCCCTTTCAACAACTCCAAACCCTTTGAAATTTTTGAGGACACATTAAATGTATGTTTTTGACATTTTTTCAAAATTTCAATCCTATTAATGATGATTACAAAAAGTTATCACTTTCAAATTAAACTAACTTCAAAACTAAGGCTAAAACTTTAGATAGTTGGATTTCTTTCAATAAATATTCGAATGGCATGAAATTTCTTTCACATATGTAATCCTTTATGTTCTATAAGATCTCGAAGCTGAAGATTCAAAAACGCTCAAATAAAGGAGATATGACCAAAAACTTAAATCTGACATAGAATTTTCGAAAGTTCATAACTTTCACAAAAATATCCTTTTTTTAAAAAGTTTGAAAATAGAATCAACTTATAATCTTCTACAATCCTTCCAAGTTTCACTTCAAGATCATTTCACAATAGATCTCGATCTAGATTTAAAAATGACTTTCACCACTTTCGATATGTTGATCTCCTGTCACCTCCTTTTTTTTCTTCTCTTTTTCTTCACACTTTTTCCTTTCCTTTCTTCTCTCTTGCACTTGAAAAACTCCTATGATATTATTAGAAAATTTCAAACTCTAGTTCTAAAAACTTTTTAACTTTAGATCTCTTTCAACTTTCTCACTAAACAACTTAAGGTCTGATACCATGTTATAAATAGGAGATATAATCAAATGCAAACATAAATATTTATTGAAAGGAAACTAAAACATGATGTTCACAACATGGAACATAACATCAAGAACTCCTCAAGGTTCTTGTCATATCAAAAACACAAACTTGTGCAATGAAGAAAAGAAAGTCAAAACCATCAACACCAAGGAATTTAACTGAGATACCAAAGCACAATTAACCAAACTAATTTAAGTAAAAAAAGTAGTTCAACCTTGTGAAAGTAACATAGTTACTTTCTTACTCTAGTATCTAATGAAAACTTAATTAGTTGAACTTGAATTCTCAAAAAAATTGTCCAATACATTCTCATTGTCTCTAAAATTGTCTGAACTTTGTGAGCTAATATTGTTTTACTATTATGTGGTATTAACAAATTGCTTATAGCCTCTACTTTAAAAATTCCTTTTTCATAAACCAAAGTTGTTTCCTTATGCTGCTACAAGGTTTTTCTCTTTGTGTTTGCTATTGCTACACGTAGATATGGTTGTAATCCAAATCTAAAAACAATAATTACGAAACTATTTGTTGTCATGTGTTGAAGATTATTGGCCAACTTCAATAAACATTCATAATAGACTTCCACTCTTTCATTCTTCTCCCGCTTCATGTTTTTCAACTACATATAAATTTGTTTATCATTCTAAATTTTTTTTTACCTTTTACATAAAGTTAATTATAATTTTGCAAAAGTTCAATTCGAGTAATGTCCCATATAATTGTTACACCAATTAAACACCATATCTCTAAGGATAAAACTAAACAAATTAATAATTTATGCATTGTCTATTTCATAATTTGCTTTAATGGTAGCTTTAAAACTTTGACATGAACATCTAGGTTAGAATCTTTCACATACTTAAAATAGTTAAGTGACCGACAATAAGTCTTGTTTGGTGGTAATGGTGGCCTGCTTGGATTCACCATTAGCAATCCAAAATACCTTGGAGGTCTTAGTGGTCTTGGTGGGTTTGAGTCACCTCCTCTTGGATCTAATGGCTAATGAACAAAAACTCTATTCACTTCTTTGGGCGTCTTTTCATGCACACTCATAAGTTATGTTCCCCTTGGAGTTTGTGGTATGGACCTAATACCAACACCTATATGGACTAGTGCTAATATAATTCGAACTTTAGTAACTATAATCATAGACTAAAGGATTGCCACAAAATATAATGGTATCTTACTAGTTCCATTCTGAAATTGGAAGTTCATGTGTAAGTAACTCTAATATTGTTATGGTGTAACATATTTGGTGTAAGAGCTATAGAATTAAGTTCTACATCTACCACAATTTGAGCTTTCATTTCCATTATGTTCTTTCTATAGATATGTTCTTTGAGTTTATTTAAAATTTTGACCCTCTCTTGGTACAAATCTTCTAATTCAATATATCCATGGTTTTCAACTGTTGTAGGTTTTGGATTCAAATTCTGGAAATGCTCAACAAATCCTTCCCTTACATTATCTTCAATAAATGGACATTCATTGATCTAATGTCCAATATGATGGCAGTATGTGTAACGTGGAAAATTAGTTCTTGGAACTTTGTTCACATTGTGAATCCCTCTGCTCCAATCTCGTGGAACTCTTTTAACAATGCTTCCATTATGTTGATTAAGTTTGGGTTCACTATACCTCACTATAATATCCACAATTACACCTTTTACTACTATTGGTTTTGCATTTGGTAAGATTATAGTTTCTTGTCCAATTACAAGTACCAATTCAACTCCTTTAAATATTTTAATACCTTAAGTTGTGGTTTCTTATTCAACCACATAACGAATTGGAGGTTCAAAATTATGAACTATTTGTTCAAACTTTTCATTTTCATGGTCCTTTTGATAATAAAAAGGTGAAACAAATCTGTACGTTGGTATTACTTCCTCCTTTTCTAACTCGTTGAGTCTTTGTTCTTTTTATTGAATCAAAGCATCAGAGTTATGTTGTTGCATCACACCTACTGATTCCAATGCAACTCTATGTTTAGGTTCGGATTCTCGATTCTTTTATTTAAACTCAACATGTGAGTTCACATTTTTAATCTAACATTCTTCTCTCCTAGAGTTTTGTTGCAGATTCCAGGTGCACCTTTATGCTTCACCAATTTGCACTTCACGAGGAATAATTGATGCTACTTAAAGCATTATGTGGCTTGTAGGTCTCTATTTTGTCCATGAATATCTTTGTTCTGATTGAGAAACTCTTATAGGTGTTACAAATTGTTGATCTACCTAATCTGCATTCAAATTGTTATTGATGGCAACACAATTTTCCACTCATTCATGTGGTATAACCTAATCTAATTGTCTCTTCAGACTTCTAATTACAATTATATTTTCCATTTATCCATATTCCAATTCAAATCTGAACAAACTTTTACATTAGAACAAAATCTTCACAGTTAACTACAATGTTTAGAACTATTTCATGAACAAAAAAATTATGATCAAGATTTGAAAAAAAATGCAAAAAATGCAAAAAAAAAACTGAAATTCACTATTTATTTATTTTTAAAAAATTTAACAACATTATGAAATTCACTCTGAATTCAAGCCCTGGGATGGTTGCCAAATGGTAAATACATAATCTCTAATCCTATATTATGATTTAAATTTAAACTAAAACATCATAAAACTAATACTAATAAAATTTGTTCATTCAAATCTACTCATATGTTTTCAGAATTAAAATCTAGTAATGAAAGTACGATAAAAAATCAAAACACATTAGTAAATAATGTTCTTTTTATGTTAATTTTTATGACTAAAATTTCAATCATTATGGAGAATGGACAAAAATGTCCTTAGTTAGAGTGGTTCAATTGTTTAAGACAAAAATATGATTGAATTTGTTTTTGACTAAGTGACTATTTGTGTGTTTGATTTCACTACTAGAAATCTTGTCATTTGCAACCAGTCACTATGCAACTAACGTGCAACTAATTGTTGTTTAAAACTATCTTGGTCGTGTTTGCAACTACAAATTTGGTATTGTATTTTTTTTGGGCCATACAGTTGTGTGTGCAACTAACATGCAACTAAATGTGTACAACATGGACACGTGTCATAAAAATAATGGCCTAAACTTATACATACTTAAATACTATATTTAATATATCTACATAGACTATATATAATAATATTATGTGCCTCTAATACTAAGGTTAACCCCATGCTAACTTAGGCTAACCTAAACTAACCTAGGTTAAATAAATTAAAAACTTAAACTAACCATGGTTAAATTAAGTTAGGTTAAACTAATTATGGCTAATTTAAATTAAGTTAAATTAAACTAATTATGGTTAAATTAAGTTAGGCTATAATATTTATGGCTAAATTAAATTAGGCTAAAATTTACAATGGTTAAATTAAGTTAGGTTAAACTAGTTATTACTAAATCAAATTATACTAAATTAAGTTAAACTAAACCATGGTTTAAATATGTTTGACTATATTTTATTTTGGAATATTTTTTCAGAAAATGTACATTTGATTAAACAAAAAATTATTCAAAATCAATTAATATAACAATACAAACAAATTATTATAAATAATCATAATTATTGATTTAATGTTTATTATAATTATAATGATAATCAATAAGTATTATATATTTAATTTTATTATTTATATTAAAATATTAATGTAAATAGGCTACACTAATTAACCTACAAATATACAAACGTCCTAAGCTAATTATTAATTTAAACTAGATAATAATATTAAAATCATATTTTTATTAAGTAATCATAATTACTAAATATCCTATAATCACCTTTGAAGTGCAAAAGAAAAGGAGTAACGAAAAAATAACAAGAAGAAAAATAAGAAAAATAAGTTTTCCAAGTTATAAAACGTTTTGTTTTTTGTTTTTTTCTTAGGACCCCTCCTACTTTCAAAGCTCATAACTTTCTTATTTCTTATTCATTTTAAATGATTTAAAGTGTTATAGGAGCGCCATCTAAAGTCCTACTAATCACATTAGGACTTTAATAACAAAAAAACAACATAAAATGAACTTTTTGGGTGTTTAAGAACTGGCCTCAATAAAAAAAAATTTAAAAGTTTTTTGACCCCCTTTAATTTGGGGGGCCATAACTTTCTCATTTCTAATATGTTTCAATGATTCTTAGTGTGTTAGATGCGCCAAGAAGAGGGCTTCAAGTTTTGTTTGGACACCAAAAGCAAGAGAGCCCTCCCTTGGCTGTTATACTTTAATACAATAGTTACATCTAATGTGCACCTAAGTTAGTTCATGAGGTTTGCAAATGGAATGTTTTAACCCATATCCTTTGGCTTCCAATTCTATTTAGCTCAGTATATAACTAGGAGCAATATTTTTATTGAAACCAAATACCAAGTGCCATTGGGGATGAATGAATGAAAAAGTTTGACCTTTATGAAATGGTCAAACCTAAAAATAAAATCGGATTATTTTAAACCTACTTATATAACCTAAGCCTAGCTATTTTTCAACCTACTTACATACCTAAATAAACCTACCTACCTACTTACTAGGGTTTAATTATTATTTTACCTACCTAAGCACCATGTGTCAACATCTTATTAGCCATAAATTGGATGACTTAGATTTTATTAATTAATATTTAAAATTTTCAAAATAGGTGGGCCTTGATTGCCATGTGTCACCATATAATTAGTGTTAAAATATTGAACACGTGTCAAATGGTCAATGAATGTTCCATGGTGTGCCACGTGTCATCATCCCAATGGCAAAAACTTTAATGATTGAGATTAATCCAATGAATTTTTAAAAGCTTGAAAACACAAAAAAGTTACACATGTCCACAAGCTAGTTGTCTAATTTTTAAACATGTGTCATATTTTGATTAGTTATATGTAGTTGCAAGGAAAGTTGCACATAAGGTGCAACTACATTAGATTGGTATGTATGTATGAACATGTATACTAACACTGTATATACATGTTGCATACGTAATGTCGCATGCAACTTGTCTTATGCAACTACACAAATTTGCAGTTGCATGTGTCGCATGCAACTGAATTTTAGTTGCAAACGACAGTTGCAAACACAAAATTTCTAGTAGTGTTTGATTAAAATATCTAATGTTTGTTTTGACAAACCTGACAAAGTTCCTAGTTGATGTGGATGCCACATGGCTTGTTCATTGTAACTAAGGTGACTGAAATGGTGGCCTATATTTGGGTGACACATTTCTTGTCATATTAACTAATATGACTAACAATATAATCTATATCTAAGTGACACATGTCTTGTTTCACTATTAATAAAAAGG
>Ga0209611_10002000_pt1 | contig 35665 bp, 30 predicted proteins | sample S1TSphgellanicum_3_FD_187693 | JGI IMG/M metagenome (GOLD analysis project Ga0209611, IMG submission 187693) | Host-associated microbial communities from peat moss isolated from Minnesota, USA - S1T2_Fc - Sphagnum magellanicum MG (SPAdes) (version 2) | ecosystem: Host-associated > Plants > Peat...
TTCAGCACTATAATGAAGTGCAGTTTTTTTGAATTGGTCTTGGATGTTTACATCCACATTTGGAGCTTCCAAAAGCTTGATCACAACTGCTTCATGGCCTTTCTCAGCACTCCAATGAAATGCAGTTTTTCCAAAAATGTCTTTGACGCTGACATCCACATTTGGAGCTTCCAAAAGCTTGATCACAATTGCTTCATGGCCCTTCTCAGCACTATAATGAAGTGCGGTTTTTCCCAATTGGTCTTGGATGTTTACATCCACATTTGGAGCTTCCAAAATCTTGATCACAACTGCAGCATGGCCCATCTCAGCACAATAATGAAGTGCAATTTTTCCAAAATTGTCTTTGATGTTGACACCCACATTTGGAGCTTCCAAAAGCTTGATCACAACTGCTTCATGGCCCTTTGCAGCACTATGATGAAGTGCAGTTTTTCCCAATTGGTCTTGAATGTTTACATTCACATTTGGAGCTTCCAAAAGCTTGATCACAACTGCTTCATGGCCCTTCTCAGCACTATAATGAAGTGCAGTTTTCCAAACTAGGTCTTGGATGTTAACATCCACATTTGGAGCTTCCAAAAGCTTGATCACAACTGCTGCATGGCCCTTCTCAGCACTATAATGAAGTGCAGTTTTGCAAACTTGGTCTGGGATGTTTACATTCACATTTGGAGCTTCCAAAAGCTTGATCACAATTGCTGCATGGCCTTTCTCAACACTATAATGAAGTGCAGTTTTCCAAACTTGGTCTTGGATGTTTACATCCACATTTGGAGCTTCCAAAAGCTTGATCACAACTGCTTCATAACCCTTCTCAGCACTATAATGAAGTGTAGTCTTTTTGAATTGGTCTTGGATGTTTACATCCACATTTGGAGCTTCCAAAAGCTTGATCGCAACTGCTTCATGGCCCTTCTCAACACTATAATGAAATGCAGTTTTTCCAATCTCATCTTTGATGTTTACATCCACATTTGGAGCTTCCAAAAGCTTGATCACAACTGCTTCATGGCCCATCTTAGCACTATAATGGAGTGGAGTGCGTCCATTCTCGTCTTGGATGTTCACATCCACATTTGAAGTTTGCAAAATCCTCATAACAATTATTTCGTGACCATTTTGAGCACTATAATGGAGTGCAGATTTTCCTTCTGGGTCTTGGATGTTCACATCCACATTTGAAGCTTCAAAACTTGCAATAAAATGTATTTCATTACCTTGTTTCGCAGCTTCAAAAAATCCCTAAGGCAACCATTGAAACATACATGTTTTGGTTATCCATGTCATTACAAAAAATTATTATTTTTATTTGTTGGTACCAAAATCTAACATTATTTCATATGAGAAATCAGAAGGTCATTCATACTTTTAAAGGTTGTCAAACAACTATTACTATCTTATGAAGGTGTACCTTACATTTTTGGTATAAGTGATAACAATGAATTTGTTTGGATGAAATATATATGTAGACTTTGAACCACTAAACAACCCCAAATCTTCTAGAAAATGCAAGTGAACAAAATTGCAATGATTTACAAGGGGAAAATGGTGTTCATTACTACAGGGCAGCAATAAACAACACAACTATGTTGATTGTATTACTCCATATGCATATGTTGAGTCCTAGTAGTTCAGGGGTGCAACAAAATATCCATGAATGTTGATTGTCAAATTTAATTTAATTTTTTCAAAAATTCATATTAATTTTGTGAATTTTGGCATATGAATATATGGGAATATATGACAAGTTGCAATATGAAAGCATTCAAATTTCCTACTGACATGCTTGTAGGCAGTACCTTGTATCCATGAGTATCCCTCCTGGAAAATAAGTTGGGGATGTTGTGCCTACTGTTTAGGAGGAGATGGGACCTTACACCTCAGACAGAGGGCATGTGCAGATTGCAGATTTGTGAAACTAGACAATTTGAAGCACCAATTTACAACGGTTGTGAACGAGGTGGGAAGTGGGCAAGAGGACAGACCTGCAAGGAGTCCTGAGCCATATTTGTGAACGAAGATAGTTTAAATAGCTGGCTCCACGATAGCTTGTGAAAACGTGGATGGATCCACTAGCCCTTTTTTGCAACTCCTGAAGGCATCAAGTCACTCTGCAACAAACCGACGCCCAAACACATCAACCAGTATTGGACTCCATTTGTACAAACACAAGCTGGACTTTCTGCCCCAGTGAAGAGGGCATCTAGGAAAGTTGGGAACTTGAGGTTTCCTTCATGAACTTATATTAAATACATTCACAACTTGAGAAGCATAATAATGGTGGGTGACTCTTACTCGTAAACCAGGTTTTGAAAGAAATTTGATCAGTCCCTGAATGACCCATGGCTGTTAAATTAAATCACCAACTAAACTTATTTGACGTTTAATGGGCGCTTAACAAGCCTCCTGAAGGCTGATGCTTTATGTTTCAATTCCTGAGTACCATGCTGTATAGAAGCAGGAACATACACCTGAAGAAGTACCAAGAAAGGGCAAGCTCGTTTCTTGCTTGATCCATTCTGAACACCCTTCTCATATGAATCTACCCGTCAGGCCCCTGAAGGACATCTAGTATACGGATCAGAAAGCTTAACGGCTTTCAGTTTATAGAGATGCACAGCTACTGTCCCCTAAACTCCAAGGACAAATTTCACTGTGACAATACAGCTTCAGCCTCTCACAACAACCCGGAATTACTCCCTACTATTTCAAACTTGACATAGTGATAAGATGCAGAACAACTGACCTGGCGATCGACTGCACCCAAGTCGCTTGCTTGTTCCAGCAGTCTCCCCCAGCCAGCCACCGTAAAAATCTCCACACCGCAATAGCAAAAGGGTAGCACCAACAGATCAAATGCAGGGCTTGAAATTAGAGACCTTTGTGACGATCGAGGAGAAGACGTGGAATCACATTTTTAACACAGGAGCGCAGCAACGCGACAGAGATAGAGAAGTGGAAAACACTGGAGGGAACCGAACCCCAAAGATAATTATAGCAGGAGCAGCAGCAAGCAGCACAAAAAGGAAGTGGCAGGCTGGTGCCGCATAACATGTACCAGGATGATGATCCAGTGTTTTTCTTAAATTTTATGATGTAGCCAAATTGGCAATTATCCACAGGAAGATTTAGCCAGATAAGCTAAATACTAATGTAATTTTAAAAACGTCATTCTATATTTTCGGCTATATATGGTTTAACTGCATATAAAAATCTGGCAACTTTTCTTAAATTTTTGTGAAATTCTGACTTTCGAAAATCCCGAAAAGCACTTGATTTTGGCGCTTTTAAGTTTTTAATATAGCTTTTTGGCTATATGTAGCAAGCGAAAAAAAGGCTTGTGCCAGGACCAAACTGTGCTTAAGGAATCGAGGGTGGCACAAGAACACGATGCTTATGAATTTGTGAAGGTTTGATGGGTTTAGGGTTTTCATCGCTTTGTCGGATGGCACACATGTTAAATTTTGAATATAAAATTGCACCCGCTGGGTGGTCGGAAATGGGAATCTTATTTTCTGCATGTGGGCTCACGTGGCACATTGACGTAGCCAAAGGTAGGAAGGGCATTTTTTGGGAAAATAATGGGCCCAAGTCATTCACATTTACAGAACAGGTTTCAACAAGTAGCCGAATTATAGGAGGACTCTTACATGTTTTTTTACATCCCCACTCTAACCTCTTGACAAAGTCCTCTGCTGCATGACTGCCAATCCACCCACTTTCACAAGGTTGGGCAAAAAAACAAACCAATGGCCCAAATCTATTGTTTATATATGGTGAATTCAGAAAATTTTCCTCAAAATCTGGTGATATTAAGGTGGATTCATACTCGATGATGTGTAATCCATAACTTAGGCCCACTTTACTTACACAAGGAGTCAGGGCCAAAAAAACTTGGGGCTAGCTTTGAGCATTTTTGGGTTGCAAATTGGCCTCCCAAATTTGATGGTATCTTTTTCAAGCCTTTGGGCCAGTACAAGGCCATAAAGTTCAGCATTTATTAGTACTTGGGGCACATTGAAAAGTTTCTTTCTATTTCAGCCTCGACTCTTAGTGTAAAGCCCTTGGGGCTGATTTCAACTTTTGCACCAATAGGAATGCTGGATTTGGGTTGAACATTGGCCCTGACTCCTAGTGTAAAGTGGGCCTTAACGTTAAGAATTCTCCCAAATTTGAGGGATTCACACTTGCAATGTTAGCTAACACAAAATATGGCGTGGCTGCCTGTGTGGTGACTAGTGGCAACTTTGTGTTAAAGAAATGTTAAGACCTCGAATCTTAGAGAAACCTAGATTTTGAATTTAAAAGGCAATGTTAGGTAACAACCCAGAGAAGGGAGCTCTTTGACTCAATGTGTGTTGAGAACAATGTTCCCTATGCCCAAAGATGTTCCCCTTTCCAAAAGCTTGTTTTCTAAACCCTCATTGCTATGCTCCATCGCCACCACCCCTAGAAGACAACACCAAGAATTGCTATGCTTCATCACCACAATAAGAAGAGTGCTGAAAGAACAGGTCTACAAATGGGGCTTCAAGGAGGTGACAATGAAGTTGGCACCCACCAAAACACCAACAATGACAAAGATGGACACAAATTTTTTTTGCATTGCCTCTTTAGGTGCTTCATCAACAGCCAATTTGTGCCATGAAATATTTGGTCATGTTGTATAGTTTCTTGTGGAGATGGAGGCAAGTGCTGGAGTTGGGTGCTATTGCAAAAGTAGCAAACCTGCAATTCAAGATGAACAACAAATAAAATATGTAGTAGAAAAAAAAATCGAAAGAAATCAAAATAAAACCAAAAACAAAGATGCAATCAATATGTTTGAAAGACAAATGAAGTCTGAATCACAAGGCCTTGAATTAATGTAAGGTGGGAAAAACGGAGGTTGGAGTTCAGGTGAAAAAATCATAAGGAAAATGATGAAAAGGGGGCTGCAACACAAAAAAGAGATGATGCCCACCAGAAGACGCATGTGATGTTCATCCCAAAACTTTCCTAGTGAATCCTTTATCCTACAATATGGATGAATTTATATTTTGTACATTCTGAATAACAATTGTGTTGTGTTGTGACTATCTCTTCAATCATATACGTTGGGTCCAAATTGTGAGCCCCACCCTCCAGTTTTGGGACCCCTTGAGCCTTCAATCAGGATGTGTGCATTTTTGTTATTTTGCAATTTTCAAAGCAATGCAGCAAAATTAGTTATGATGATTTTTGTCCTTGAAAATTAAATCAAAATGAATTTAACAAGGTTCCAGAAAAATCTAAAGATAAGGCCACTTTGATCAAAAGTGACAAGATGTTTAATATACCCAAAACAACACATGGCCCATCAATACATTTGATGAGAAGTTGGGAACAATTTTTTTCATTGGAAGCAATATAATTTACATAATGAAAAAAATTATGTCTATCCAAGGGCTTTTTACCTACATATTGATTTACAATAATGCCTTACAAAATTAAAGCATTATACCCACAACAATAAATTATAATTTCAATGACGAATTAAACTTAGAACTAGTATAGGTAAGATGAATTTAGGTTTCATTTTGTCTCAACCTACCCAAATAGAATTTGGAGTACCTTTCGCTTTAAGAACATTTAGAGAAATTTTCTTTTCCTTGTATTTGTGCAAATAAGAAAAAATTATTACATGTTACACATTGCATCATATCATTATCATCTTTTGATTTAAACACATTCATATAAATTTTATTTCAACATGTAATGTTATTGACATATGAACATGTGTTGTCTATTTAGGCTTCATGTGGATATGTTAACATTGTTCTAAATATTGTTCACAAAGGAATAGATGTCAATGCAAAAAATGAGAATGAAAAAATGCCTTTGCATTTATAATGCAAAAATAACCATGATGAAACTATTTTGATACTATTATTGGATGAAATTTTCTAAAACTTGATATTATTGCTTGTATTATTTACTTGTATGCAAGGATTTGTTGCTAACCACCCCCCACACTGGAAACTTGTTATGAATGTAACTGACAACAACTAACATTTGATGAAGATGAACACCTTAGCAATGACCCTCAACTTAAATGTGAAATCCTTGCAACTACAAAAACAGGGAAGAGAAAAATTGTGAAAGAAAACGGGAATTCAAAGAAACTGACGCACTCCCAAGTCACGGGGTGAAACCCCACTTGAGGGTTTCACAAAGTCAAGTTGCGAAAAGTTGAGACTTGGTAGCACGCTCCCGGCTTCCAACTCTAAAAAGGGGTAGAGGGTCGAGTTGGGAGCCCAGGGATTAGACTAGGAAGAAGGACTAACTTATCTCGTGTGAATATGCATCCAAAACCAATCACAAAAGGTTAGTTTAGCATTCGGAACACCCTTTGGTGTTGGGACTTGCCACAGGCACTTGGACCCACAAGACTCATCACGGCTCGGACTCGGGGGAAGCCACCACCTTCCCCCTTATAGTATTCTTTGCAGCTGGTTGCGAAGGCTACATCCGAATGGCACATTTTGTTGGGAGTCCCGAAATGGAGTCCCGAAAGTGTCCCGGCTGGACTCCCGGAACTTTGAACGGCCATAGCTCCTCGCCCCAAACTCGGATCAGGACGAGTCTTGAATCAATGTTGTAGCTCTCATCGAAAGTTTTCCAACGCCATGTTGCACTTTTCAAGGCAACGTTGGGAAGAGGTCGATTCCCGACTTTTAGTGGTCGGGAGTCAAACTGCCAGTTTGACTCCCGGCCCTTCTTTTGCCCATAACTTGGGCTGCAGATGTTCGAATTGCCAATGTGAGGCCATTTTCGATATTTACGTTTCAAGACCTTTTCCAATGACACCAAGAACACCCCAATGCGAGGTGTTTTGGGCCTTGTTGTTGAGCTCTGAACATTCGGGAGTCCTAGAAGACTCCAAACCTCCAACTTTTCCAAGTGTTGGGCTTCACCCCCACACTTGGCCAAAGTGGGGTTGCCACAAAAACTATGTCAATCATGGCCATTACAAAGCTTGAAGGAGGTGTTTGGTCATGATGGAGGGTGTCAAGCTCATCTACAGATTTGGAAATCGCGAGAGGTGGCAATGAACAATGATCACCCTGTGCAAATACAACAAACCTTAAATCAAAGCTTTAGGTTTTTGACAAATCTTTAAATGTCTTTCTTTTTTCCTTTATACAATTTGCAACTTATAGTTGAACTTCACATTTGAGCGGAATTTCGCATACAAAAAAATACTAGTTATTCTAGGAAATTTGTCATAATCTAATAAGATAAACATGTAAACTATAGGAGGAGCATGACATGATATTTGCATTATTTTTTAAAGTTTAATTATGTTATACTTCATATTATTTTATTTATTATTTATTATTTATATTACTTAACATAACATGAAAACTTCATAAGAGGGAAATGAGATGAGATACCTAACACTCCTTTTTATGGATAGTGTTTTTGCAGATCACTGATTTGTCACCATGAGGTTCAAATTGGTGTTGTACATCAAAGCAAATGCATGGTCCTTGTCACATGATTCAATAAACATAATAAGTTTATGGTACTCAATGGCAGTACCAACTACCAACCAATCTTAACCATGATGGTAGTAGTATGTAACTCAAAGAATCATAAAAGGAAAGGAAAGGAAAACATGAAAAGTTCAACAAAATACAAAAAAGGCAAAAATCAATGTTGGGTGGTTCTTAGAAGGAGGGACATATACTTGTTAGATATCAACATGAGTATATGCCCATTTACTCACTAGTTCTTAAATTATTCAAAGAATTAACTTTGGCATATAATTGTGGTTTTCAAAAATACGAAAATGTCAAAGAACCATTGATTTTTTGCCAGTTCTTTCATGATTAGTGCTGGTTCTTTAAGGTTTCTGAAATAAGTGGAACTTTGGTTCTTTGATTTTGAAAATCCTTCAAAGAACTAGAATGAGTGGTTATCTGATTTTGGAATATTCAAAGAACCACACAACATTGGAAAGGAGTGGTGTTGGGTTGGTATATCCATTTTAGTATATGATATATCATCTATGTAAAGGTATATAGGCTTCAAAAAAATTTCACAAAGCTAAAGGTAATATATAATCCCTGTAAAATTATCAAACCACAAAAGGATAAAAGTAAATGACAAACATTTATCTTAATATTTTTACTAGTTGAGTAGGGTAACTAAGGGGTAACCGAAAAAATGGTTACCACCTAGGTAGGGTATGTTTACCCTATGACGTACCTGTGGGTATATCAAGGTAAAAGGATTGATCTGCCCAACATTAGAAAAGACCAAGGAAAACAAGAAGCATGTTGCAAACAAAATATGAATGCAAATGCAACTTTTTATAACTTTGAACTAAGAAATTATGAATGTGAATCCAAAAAATTTGAAAGAAAGCCATTATTAGTTAAACTAGTAAAATGGTTTAAGTTATATGCCACCACTAATAAGTTGTCTTCATACATGAAGTGAGAGAAATCAGGGATATTAGGAACCAACAAATGTTCACAAAAACCTCCTTATTGAAGATAGTTTAGAAAATATTAAACATGGATTGAAATAGGTAATTTATCGCACATATACATTAAGAGATAGAAACTTAACTAAAACAGATTGCACAATTTGTATCCATGAGGATATAATTGAGCACTCTTAGGCTCAACAACCCAACAAAACAATGTTCACCTAAGTGACACATTAATGTTGAAAAGTTATATTTGACAAAACTATGGTTCATGAATCATGACACATATGTGTGGTAAACTTTGTGGTTTCATCCATTTCCATATATTTTATACATTGTGTAATGCATGTTGTTATAGCATTCAAGTGTCAAAAGCTTATTGCAACTAATTTGACACTTGTGTAATGTGTCATTACAACAATCAAGTGTCAAAAGGTTATTGCCACATCAGTTAAAATCATATAATTTTTTTTTTTTGTTCATCCATGTTAATTTGTGACAAATGAGTCAAGGGTCCATAATTTGTGATGCTAAAATTTAATGTGTGATGAAATATAGGGTAAAGCTTTTGCTCAAAAGCATTTTGAACATTATTGAAATAAGGAATTGGGTGAACCCATCCTTGGGTGGTACCACTAGAAACCACTTCAAAGAATGGTTAAGGAATCAAAAGTGGTCAAATCATTTTCTTGGGCCCAATCCTTTAAACACTTTCATAACTATAAATTTTTTTTCCTTATGTTTATCCATTGCATGCACTAATATATGGTTTGAAGTTTATTTTGAAATTTTAAAAAATGATTTTTTAAAGAATTCCATATTCTTAATTAAAATTGTCCTTTCAAAAATCAATAATCTTAACTTTGGAAATTCACAACTAAATTATACTTATTCAATTAATTTTCTAATAAAAACTTCAAAATAGAATGACTTCAAAATTATTTTAAAAAATTCTTAAGAAAATTCTCAAATCATGTTTCAAATTTTTGTTTCTAACCAAAAAGTTCAAAGAAATGAAACAAGATTACATTCTTAAAACTAAGAACATCAAAATACAAAATATTCTTTATATTATTGAAATTCCAAAATCTATAGAACCTAATAAATGTACTTATTAAAAAAATTATGAAAATATTCATTTAAATGTGATTTTTCAAAGTTCAATGAGTCGAAAAAAAAATCAAGGTGTGACATTCTTAATGGTACCACCCAAGGATGGGTTTGCTTGATTTTCCAAGCTTAATTTTGATAATGCCCTTGACTAATTAAAAGCATTACCCAACATAAAAGATCTTTAAAAAAATTCTTTCAGTGATAGGCAAATTCTACTAAGCACAAGACCAAAATTGTAAATCTTGGTTTGAAATCATAAAATCTAATTTTTTGCCAATCGAAACATTATGTGTTATAATGTGTTGTTGAAATACATTAAAATTTCTAAAAGATCTTTACATAAATATAGTAAACTTTGTTTGCCAAAGATTTCCAATTATATAGTAATGCAACCAATAAGATGGACAATTTTGTTTCAAAATTGAACAATGAAGAACCACATCTTTCCAATCTCCAACCTTGTTAAATCGACTCCCTTATCAAGAGTCAAAACTACTAGGCTATTACTAAAGCTATTTTTAGACCTTAAATTATGGTCATTGTTAAATCAATAATTAACTAATTTTGTTCAAACATGTTGTAGTCCATGGATAGATAGTTGAGGTGGCTATTGATGTGTCATAAATAACATTAACATTAATTATTTGTGTTAAGGGTGCATTCACAATAAAAGGAATTACTTGCCCCAAGGTGAAAGTCTTTTTTAAACACTATGCATTTTCAAGTTTGAAACATGAACTGCATGTTTTGGATAGGGCCCATTATAGGATGATAGTCCCAACTTTAAAAGTTTACTTCACATGTGTTTCCATGAATTTTCAAACAATATGTAATTAAATCTATTTTTTAATGATAAAATTTCAAGTAAATCAAATGTGTAGATTTCAAGTACCTCATGCTAGTGCAATTCAAATGAAAGTTAAGATGAAATCCTTGCGTTGATCGATTGTAAACACAAAGAACATAATATCTTGAAGCAAATCATTGATCCAAAAAAAAATATGATTCTTGCAACACAAAAATGGACCAATTTTTTTGAAGAACTGCAAGTAATTATAAGATCAAAAATTGCATGAAATGGCAAGACATGTAAAAAAAAGTGGAATTGTCTTAATGGTGATTATGAAGAAGATTGCAAACTATCATATAGGTACATGTCATAACACTTCCTACTAAGAAATGATGGTACATGTTGTTGAACCTTTCCTAGGGGAAAAGAAGGTCAATACACCAAAGCATGCGTGGGATTTACAAGCACTCGACAATGCAGTTTATGTGTAGCTAAAAGAAGTACATGAAGGAAATGTCCATGCAAGGTCATTCATGCAAGATTTGTGTGGGGACAATGATGTTTTTGAAAACAACTAAGAACATCCACGACAATTTGGTTAGGACTTCAACTAGGGAAACATTAATCTAGACAATGTCATACACTTGACAACCATTCGACATAATCCTTCAACTCCAACCAACCTTGCCATTCTTTGATCATCATTCTTTGGGACAGATTTCAAAATTGTACACCACTTGTGAGAGGCACAAAGTAGTCAACAATTGCAATAGAACTAATGTAATCATATTATGTTAACTTTCAAATAATTTGAAGAAGCATCCAGGTGTGTGGACTTACCTACTTACCTACCAGAGCTGGCATGTTGACTCACTTGCATAAAGGCTTTGTATGAGTTTTCATGGGCTTAGCTTCTTTCACTTAGAAGTCATACCTTGTCTGTGTAGCCTTCTGCATCTGCAATAAAAAAATCATTTCTCCCAGCATAAAGATGCCCACCGGTTATTGAACATCAAAACAACAATCGAAATTGATATATAAGGGGGGTTTTCCACAACAATTAAAAAAACTCAAAGAACCTGTAACTGAACAGACCTAAATTCTTCATGAGTTCTTTCAGGGAAACTGAAGGTTTTTTGAGATACTTGGAATAACCATGACTGGCAGTTATTTGATTCTGAATTTTTTCCAAGAACCAAAATTGACGGTTCTTTGATTTTGGAATATTTAAATGAGTGGTTCTTTCAAAATTCAAAAATGACAATGCTGGTTAGAACTAGTGTTGTGAGGGTACCTAGTTTGCAATGTTAAATCTGGGGCTCAAGTTTTATTTACTCTTAGGATGAACTAGCATCCTTTTGATTGAAATAACACAAGAATCGAACCATGGAATTAACCCTTTCCTAAATCCAGAAACTGAAGTTGAAATCACAAAAAAGTCAAGTTCTTTAGGTAGGCAAGTTGATTTTTGTTTTTTTTTGAAAAGTTGACAAATAAGCTGAACTTTATACCTAAATTTTTATTTTAGTTACCTAGTTGTTAAAGTCAATGCCTATACTCATCTCGATTTTATTTTGTTGTAAAACTTGGTACATTACACATTTTGAAACAAATCCTTTTGCATTTGGTGTGGGCTTAATCTCATGAACATGCTTGTGCATGGTTTCATATAGTGTAATCCATTCTATAAGTTGGCAGAGGGGGTTAATGTCTTTTTTTTAAAGAAATTAATGTTGTATGTGAAGTAAGGGACCCCCTTTGACACTTCACAAGTTCTCAATTGTCACACCTTTCACCCTCACAAGGGTTCAAACTTGTGACTCTGCCATACAAAGAATGATCCCAATTTGTACAAGAATCTCGATAATACCCTAAGTGACAAGTCCAAATTTTACATCCTTTGTTGGGAAGACACCAATAAGGAGGATGCAACCAAGGCAAATATAATTTTTACTCACAAAATAACATAGAAATAGGGATTTTTGGAACTTGTGACATGTAGATTCAAAGGCTTCATGCTTGGATTGGTGGAGAAATAGCTTGGGGTGCGCTATGAGGTCTTTAGCTATTGGCTGTTGGATAATATAATTTTTTCCATTTTCAATGGTTAGATCTCTTTGAATAGTGCTGATACAAACCACAATTTTGCTTTCATTTGCTAGTTCACTTTAACCTGTTCATATTTGCACCTCTTTCATGTGATTTGGAATCCAACAAAATACCCTACTACCTTGGCAGCTTCGACACTAATTATATTACTTTCAGAAATGTTGAAATTTTTAGAAATAAAAATTCTCAAATAACACAAATGTTTTAAGGAAAATATTGAAGCTTAAATAATATTCTATTTGTTGAAATGAAAATTTCAAAATTAATTAATTAAATGACAGACATATATTGAACCTGCCAACGTACTCCAGTATTCAAGGAGCAAAAGAAAGAGCAAATGATGGACTAGACTCAGAGGAATTTCATTATCATAAAGAGCCAGGTAGATTTTTCTAGTGTAGTTTGAGGAAATGTTAAATCAGGTAATTTTTCCTCACCAAGGGGTGGGCTTTTTCTAAAACATAATGTCCACTCTTGCAGGCATTCCATTTCTCAAAATATAGCCATGCTTTTTCCCATTATACATCCACGTATCACAAGATAAAATAAGAAATAAAAATTCACCCAAGCCTTTGTGGTTAGTAAAGCCCTCACATGCAGGCTTTATCAAAATCAGGCTTGTACTTGGCTCCACCTCACACAGGCCCTTATTACAGTGAAACCAATAGCCTTGGGCTTTACCTACCCATTTAAAGGATCCCTATATCATCTCTGCCCACATCAGATGGCACAAGATTTGGATATCTTGGGCTGGAGTGAACCAGCAGCCACCAATGCACCAGTTGAGGATGAGGCCATTCAAGTCGTTTTGGGGATGAATCGAAAACACATCCTCCCCTGGCCAAAGCTTTTGGTTTTTTCAGCCTCTTTTTTGCCCCAAAGCTTTTTCCTCTTACCTATCTCCCTCCTACTTACTCTTACCTCCCTCCCCCCTCCTACTTACTTCACCTCATTTTGTGCTCACTCCATTGTCAGAGCTCAGGAGCACTTGAAGTCGGACCCTGGGAGCGTTTGAAGCAAGAGCCAAGACAACGAGCTTGAAACAGGAGCTAGAACAACGCGCTTTGCCCTTTGCCCCATCTGTTGTACCCTCTCTGGATCGACTGGCCCCGGCACATGTTCAGGGAGCTCCATAATTGAATACGGACTTTTGTTGTGGCTAGAAAGTCTGATGCATGGCTGGGACCCATCATCTTTCTGCTACAAACACGCGCAAACATTTCTCTGGTGGCAAGTACTACTGCACTTGCCTCAAAACTTCGTTTGTGTGCGGAGTGCAGGACCCGGATGTTTCTGCCACAACCACACAACACAGCAGCACGTAAACAAGTACAAGAATAGTAGGTAGGTGCCAGTGATTAAATGTCCTATGGATTGTTCAGGACGATCACAACAATTGGCTACTTTTAGTGTCCGTCGGAGAAATGAATAAGTTTAAGGAAATCTCCAAATCGCCTCACTTTTCTTCGTCGGAAAAACGCGTGCACTAAGTGAACACGATAGCAGACTTTCGTCGCACTTTGCCCATTCAATTCATTTGCCTTGTATAAAGCTGTAACGCAGCTAGCACCTGCACCTCTCTATAAAGTAGGCAAGATCCACATACATCTTTCTGGTATATCTTCTCACACCCACTCAATTCAGCGAGTACAATCTTTAGTTTTGTCAGTGATTCTGTGGTGGGAGGATCAAGGTGCGGGTTCGTCCAAGGAGAAATTAGGATTGTGAGTTTCACGGAAGGCTTCAAATCGGCAATTAACTATTGTCTAACCGTGGCCATTATGCAATGGTTCACAAGAGAACAGGCACCTACCTGCCTCAACAGTCAAATAATGGCTGCCGGTTTTCAATGCCCCCAATTACTCAATTGTACCCAGGGTTCTTCCACCGATATTTCGCATAATGCCCTCCGAATGGGTGATAGAACCCTCTCTCTGGGATGGGGTCTCATGTGGTAGTTTCAGGTTTGACATGGTACCTTTGGTCCTTGCGCCTTAAACTGGAGGCTCATTGTGGGTTTTTGTGCAGTAGTTAGTAGTTTTGAGAAGGGTGTTTTTTCAGCAAGGTTTACAACCATGTTGGGTGGGTCTCACTTTTTCCAAGAATGATATGGTGGGTAAGGGTTGGGTGTATGGAACTCCAACCAGTGATTCTTAGCAAATCAAACAATTGATTTTAACACCAAACACTTTTAAAAAATTCAAAGAAACATTCAAAGAATCTACCCTGAACCTTTGTTTCTTAGTTGGTTCTTTGAGGAAATCAGCCAGTCCTTTGAATTTTTTCTCAAATATGCAGAACCTGAAATTACTTTAGTCTAAAGTTTTAATAAAAACGCAGTACCCTGGCTGCTTGAATTCGAAAAAAATTTAAATCCAAGAACCACTTCACAGTGGTTTAGAGGGCAAGGAAAGATGTGGTCTTTCATGGCTCAATATTGAAACAACATTTGCATCTTGTTGGCTAGTGTGACCCAGCACAAAGGAAGGCAACTCCCATGGTTTCCCCTTTTCATGCCCTTTTGTGGGGGCCCTTACCCTGGTAAGCCCAATGCATCCGGCTGTACCCAAGGTAATGTTTCACAACAGCCTATTTTTTGAATGGCTAAATTACTGGAAAACCCAAAGTTAAGACTGAAACACTGGGAAATGAAGTTGTTTTTGGGCATTGCATAGGCCAAAATTTCTCTAAAAAATGGAAAAGTCACCAGATTGCAATATTGGATTCTGGTAAGTACCTAGCCAGAAATATCTAAGGATGATTCAATTATATTGTTTATAAATTTTTGCTTCATACATGATTTTGAGCCAGATAAATGGCTAAAGATTTGTAGACAAGATTATCAAATTTTTTCAAATCTTCATGTCAACAATTGCCACTAAAGCTGCATAAAAAGAATTATTAAGAAAAAAACACCGGTTCACCCCAGAAAGGAATTGCAAGCACTGGAACCCCTTACTGTATTGCATGTTTCTTGCCTGAGTGCACCAGGACCCACCAGGCACCATGAAACATGGATGACAAGTGGTCAGGAAACAATTTTCTGTTGGTTTCCAGTTCTGTAGGTAACCATGGTGGTTACCTCAGTTGCACCTCATGTGGGTTGTTACTAGCTAGGTAGTAAAAAAGAGCCATTACCTCTATACAAACCATGTATTTACCTAGTAGTCACCTATTTTCATAAGTATTTACCTATAAATAGAAGACCTACGTCCGACAAAATGGGTTCTGGAGGTGAAACCACATATTAGACTTATCCGTAAAGTAACCATCTTCACCCGGTTTTTAGGCCTCTTGTCACTTCTTATCCCCTCTTTCAGTGGTATCCGCAAAGTAAAGACATTTTTATTAAATCTCAGTATGAAATGTTGCAACTCAGTATGAAATGCTGAAACTAAGCATTTAATGCACAAAGTTCGAGATTAATTATAGTAATTGTACAGTTAGGAGCAGTGAAAATACATGTAACAGCAGTGGAGGTGCTGACGGAAAAAGAAAGACAGGGTGAAACTGAGTCTAATGCCAAAACTTCTAGTTTTCTGAGTTTCATCCCCCCTTGAAAGCTAATGTACTTTTTCTGCAGGTTTTTTAAAAATCTTACCCTGTGTATGACCACACTCAGGGTTATGGTTCTGTGTTTTTCTTACTTTACGGATAACTCAATTAACTCAGATTGGGTTCATTTACTACTGAGTCATAATGGGTATCCACTGGATAGTGCGCTGGTGGGTGCTGGTTCACTTTCGCCTATCTGTTGTTGTCCTCTCTTTGGATGGGCTGGCGCGGGGACCTGAACAACAAGCTCCATAATCACATAGAAAGTCTGGTACACAGCTCGGACTCATAATCTTTCTGGTACACACACCCAAAATAAATGTCTCTGGTGGGAACTTGGAAGCCAGCTAGAGCCCTCGCCTCAAAAGTCGCCCGCTTGGTTTATGTGCGCAGTACAGGACCCATATCTTTCTGGCACAACTACATAACACAGCAGCATGTAAACAAGTACAGGAATAGTTCGTAGGTTCCAGTAAATAAATGCCTATGGATTGTTCAGGACAATCACAACAACAGGCTCGCTTTAGTGTCCGTCGGAGAAATGAATAATTTCAGGCAAGTCTGTAAATCGTGTCACTTTTCTTTGTCGGCAAACAGCGTGCACCAAGCGAACATGACAACACACTTGCCTCGTTCTTCGCCCATTTAATTCATCTGCTAGGACCTACATCTTTCTATAAAGAAGCTAGCACCCAGATACTTCTTTCTGCTACATTTTGTTAGCAGCACTCAATTCAGCAAGTGCAATCTTTATTTTTACCAGTGACACTGCGTGGGGAGTTCCGTCCACTTACGAGTTTCATGGAAGGCTTCAACTGTATATGGAACAATATAGTCAGTATTATATAGTAACTAGTTTTTCGTGATGGACTCCTAATTGCCAACCTGAGTGGCTTCCACGTCCATTCGTTGCATCAAAGGTTTCTTGACAAGGTAAAACACTTGTGTAACCAACCTTTGTAGGTGCAAAATTTTTTAGTAGCAGAGTAATCTCCAGTAAGGGTTTAGCCTGCAGGAAAGGGGGGGGGGGGAGTTGCACCGCATGCTCATATCAGCAAGATTCTAAACTTGTATCTTTTTTAAACTTTGGAGGGTGGGCACATTGACAGCCTTGGTACTTGCTCATAGGTATTTGACTTGCGTGAACAATCCAAGAAACACGTTGTAAAACCCTCAAATTCATCCTGAAAATTCTCACTAAAGTTTTGATAGCCAGCAATACATTGAAAGCATAAACTTTACACGTGCTTTCTAAGCCCTTTTGACAGTTGACAAAATGCCCCATTCACAGTACTGCATGGCAAGTATCAAGAGTAGCTAGTGGTTGCAAGTGGTAAAAGTAGATTCCCAAAAGGAGGCCCTTATGCATACATCTTCAAGTCGAAAAAACATGGTAAATACAGTTATCTGTAAAGCAAGGAAATCACAGCAGCAGAACGCAGAGTTTGGTCCAGCGTTTTTTTGTTTTCAACAGGCCAAGGTCTAGAGGCCAGCTACAAATAGACCCATGCGGAGGCTTAATTAGCAAGGCAAGCATCTCAATGGCGTGCAACGATCGCCACCATTTTTTGTGTGGAGGCAAATTGGAGCCACCTGGTCACTTAAGAACTTGAATTGGACAGCAAGGCTAAAAGGTCTGTTGTAAAATTTATTGGCAAAACCATGCTTCTCATTAGTAGTTTAAGCGACAATGAGTTACAGATTTAAATAAAAATTAAAGTGAGTAATTTAAGGTTGAAATAGAAATGTAACTTTCAGGTCAATGTTTTGATGGAAATTGCCATAGTGCAACATGGAGAAACACAACTTAAAATGACAGTATGAAAAAAAGGAACAATAGAAGATCCAAATGCAAAAAATATTAAGAAAACAACATGGACCCAAAGAATTGAGGGGGGTTTGAACCCCAATCCTTGTGGATCCTGCCCACTGCAGGCCAACTCAGTCTTACACAACCCACTCACATTAAAAGCAATTCTGTACAATGCAAAAAAAAATCCAATGGTTGAATACAGAAACAAAATAGCCTAATGCAAAGCCTAAAGAAAATTGCCCAGGACATTTGGAAAACACAATAAGAGGAAAAAAAAACCAGGAGTGATGAAATGTATAAAACGAAAATTAACCAACAATGAAAATGAAGTGTAGATCCAAATCTCCCTTCCATGATTTATATTTATGCCAAGGAAGCTTGCAAATAAGCTGCATTAATCTGGTACCAAACTAAATTGCATTATAAATCAGGAATCAACAACCATAGAAGCTACATTTCAAAAACTGCACCAAGTCCTAATGATAATACAACCCAAAAATTTAAGAATCAATTGCATACCTCACCTTATTATAGGTCCATTCATTGATGGCATCCCCAAAAGGAAAAGTATCCAAACTATAGTGTTCCTAAGCAAACATCCTCACAGCCAAATCCAAATGGGTAATTTGCCTATTTTGTAACTTGGATTTCATGAATGACAATGTGGAGAAACAATGTTTGTCTTCTACATTAGCCTAAATCATAACTACAAATAACTATACTCAAGCAAAATATTTAGATAATCAATGTTAGAAAAGGTTGCTTGATGTAAGTTTAGACCACAACTGAATGACTTGGTCATGTAATATTGGCAGTTCCAAAGCAGTTGCATGGTTGCTTTGCATAGTAATCTTGAAAAAAGATGTTCCAAGACTAGGTATGCCTTCATCAACGAAAGTTGGGATCTTCACCCAATTAAAATTTGAACCAATGGTTTTTTCAAAATAGAAATGAGCCTTTAGTAAGGTTAAGTGATTTTGGAATGAGTGTTCATCAAAAGGGTTCAATTAGTACTGAAGATATGTGATGCATGTGGCATTCAACAATTCTTGACTTGGGAATTGATGCTCAAATTTTGAAATCAAACACATAGTAGCATGTGAACACTTTAGCTTGACAATTTCAAAATAAGTTGTCCAATCATCTTTGGTGGCTTGAGTGAACACCTTACTATATGGGCATTTCTCATGCAATTGATATTGTTTCCCTAAAAATAAAAAATCACATATTGAATGTTTGTTGTTGAATCAATCCACCAAGAAGTAAGCAATTGGTCATTGCTACAATCAAGCAAGTCCGAGAATAGTTTGAAATGTTATTGGCCATACTTTGTTTCTGGATTAGAATACAACTTGTATAATTTTGCACAACACAATTTAACAACAATCACAAAATCACACACAAATGTGTTGCATGCTCGAACAAACTTAATGAGTGCATGAATTGCCTTTAACATGGGCATGATGCACATCAACCCTATTACCACCTCAACATCACAAAGATACTCAAGGTTTGTTTTTGTTGCCATCACACAGTTTAAGTCATTGTTCATGTGAACCATTAGGGTTTTGTATTCAACAAACACTCTTTTCATTAGGGACAACATGGAGATCCACATAGCTTTTACATTGTGGAGCAATTTCAAACTTTTAATTTCAAGCAACTTGGCAAGGTTGCCATGTTCAAGGTGCCTTTTTGGTGAAGAATAATAATATGTGTGAGTGGTTTGTAACAAGTTCTCAAGCTTAATAACCAAAGGTTGATTAGAAAAGGTCTACATTACTAGGTTGGTGTGATGTGGCAAGCCACTTCGATTATAAATGGTGCATTGCTTTATACTTGAGTTGTGTAACAACATTAGTTTGTATGTTCATGAACACCGCAACCTTGTCAGATGCAAAACATGTAAGCTTACTAACAACATGTTCTATTGTCAAACCCCTATACTCCATCAATGACTTTAGTATCAATGCAATGAGGTTATCAATAGTGCTTCTGCGAAGCAACCTCGCAAGGTTCAACAATAATGGGACCCTCTTAAACCCATCAACAATGTGTGCATGCACACTGCACCATGATTGCTTGTCAGTAGTGGTTACCTCATCATAACTGACAATGATGTTTTCATTTTTGGATAACAACTTTCATGGACTCCATGATAATGTGATGTATTATTTTTGCCATCTCCCAATTTGACGAATCATTCTAGTGCTTGTGAGCCATGTTTTTCACCTTCAAGAAATCAAAATAACATCTTCATGCTTTTGAAATTAGTCAAAGGTTGACTAAATTTCAAAAGCCAAAATATGGCTACAAATTGCAAGAACTTTCGCTTCTTCTCACTAACCAAACCTCCAACACACACCATGTCTACAACAAAATTTTGACCTATGTTGGTAAACAAACATTCATTTGTAACATGTTGGCTATTGGTGGACATGAAATATTGCCCCACATCATGCCTAGGGCGTGCAATTTTACATTTTTGTCTCCTTGCATGCTTTTACAGACTATTGAACTTTGGCACCAATAATTTCTCCCTTTTGTCAATCTCATTACATACTTTGCAATGGACCATGTTTAATTTGCCATCACAACCCATCATAGTTCTACCCATGGTAATTTTGTATTCTAGATTTCTTGGAACAGACAATTTCGTTCCCATTCATGTTTTCAACGTTTTTTTTCGAATAAATGATTACAAAAGGTTGAACCTCTTAGTTTTTATCAATAAGCTTAGGCAACAACACCATCAATGGGTTAGGAGAACATGGAGTCACAAGCAAGCTACAACTAGATGATGCAATGTCAACAATAGCAAATAGACATGCTCTCTCTCTCTTTCTCTCTCTAACTTGCCAAAATTTTCAATTGCCTAATGCACATAGACATTGCATTAGCAAATGCAGAAAGGAACGCTCTGCACTTGCACAACAACGCACACAACAAAACATCATACCAAAAGAAGCGCATTTGAATATGAGAGATTTTGACCTAATTTCATCCCTCATTCATTCACTCTTTCACATGTTCATTCACTTGTTCGTTTAGCTCTTCATTCATCCATTTCATCATTCACTCACCGAAGGTTTCATTCATTCATCTTGCTCATTCGTTAATCCCAAACCAAGGTGCCTCTTGCCATGCTCTTGGTACCATTGGAAACCGCTCAATGAGTAGGGGTGCATTGCGTTCCTTTTGTAACGTGTCCACCTATGATACAGAAGTTATTAAATATTCAACAATATTTTCATTGAAATTTTATTTAAATCACAACTCAAAATTATAGAGGAATTTGGGCTCTCCCTTGCTATTGTTGAAAACCCCTTAGTGACTAGGATATAATGAAGGTGATTTCAAAAAACAAGACTTATGGTGTGAAAGATATTGAATTTTGAATAGCTTTTGTCATCGAAAATTTAATTAACAAAGCCCCGAGCACTATTTTACAGGGACCCTCCCTTTTCTTACTTTTTATATCTCTAGTTCGCTCTCTCTTTCTTCAGCAATAACAAGAGCAAGTGGCGCTGCTCTGCCTGTAGGTGCGCTCCAAACTTCGGGACCTTTGTTGTTTGTCATGAACCTGGAAACGAGGAGGAGCAGGACAAAACCCCCTCGTTGGAAGAAAAAGAAAGGTTTGGAGGGCCCACCCCCCATCTTCCTTTCGTGGTGTATGCTGCTATTATAAAGCTCAAGAGGAGCAGGGGTGGCAGGGGAGCTCTTTTGTGGTTTTGTTGGTGGGCAACGACACCTGTAGCAGGAAAAAAAGAGGAAGTAAAAGAAGGAGAAGAAGAAGAGGAGGAACATAAAAAGGCAAAAAAAAGGGGGGGCGGGGGGGGGAAGGTCGTAGTTTGTTGTCAAGCTTTCTGAACCTACCAAGTTTGGGAGAGGCCTAGGATAAAGTGGTTTGGAGGGGATCCAATTGAAACCTCCCCTTTTTTTCATTTTTTTCTAATTTTCTGAACTTAAAGCATAGGTTTGGCACCAATATGAACTTGTTAACATTTTGATTTTCGTTTTTCATCCATATCGAGGATTTTTCATCGATAATTTGGATGAATTTTGTATCCATCTAGTTGATGAAGAGTGGTTGGTGAACGGACGGGTATGCTATTTCTCAAACAACATACTAGTGACTATGCATTGGACACTTTGACCCTTACAATTGAATAAATGTCAGACAATTTCACCCTTCAAACCAGACAAAAAATTAATGTTTAAATTAATTTTCATTCTCATTTTGAATGTTTTCAAAAATTCATATCTTTCATGATATGAAAAATTTGAATGATTTTTACATTGTTGGATTCCTCTTACGAAAATCTATAAGCTTGCAAGTGTGTAGACACTTTGGAAACTAAGAGTTTTGGAGGTCCAAAAGATATTTTCCCTATTTCTTGAATTAATTCGCATTTATTTTGGGGAAATTCATTTCTTTGGCATTTGGATGTGAACTCGGGTGTCATCTTTGCTGTTGTGATTCTCGAATGGGAGGCCATGTGTCTGACGAGTTTCAGTGTGTTTGGAGTTGGAAAGTTTTGGAGTTGCAAATTTGGTGTGTTAGTAGTTATTAGCACTCAAGTTTTTTCTTTGGGTGTAAGTATGTAGATAGGAGCCAACAGGATTTCTTTACAAAAGGATTATGAGTCCTTTTTAGTTGGTTTTTATTTTTTCATATGAAAGAATTTTTGAATGAAAATCTTTTGCAAGTTGTTATTAAAAATACATATAACTAGTGGTACCCGTGACCTTTCGGACACCCGTGGCTATGCCACTCCAGCCACCCCGAACGCGCAGTGGTTCCAACCGACGTTGTGTAGGTATCAGAACCAGCCGTGTGTACCCTCAGGTTATCAGTCCGGGTATTTACTCCCTTACCCGACGTGAGAAAACCCAAAACCCCGGTTTTGACATTTTGAACCTTGGTTCCTAAAAGTTTTGGAAAATTTCGAAAACATGTTCCTTTATATAATCGTCAGTTCTTTTGGTAGTGAGGGCGCGAGAGGAAGGTTTTTATGTCCGCCTTTGGTGCGATGGGAGAGGGATGCGATCCAACCGTCATTCCTACCCTTCAGACGGCTGCAATGCTTCGTGGAGATAGTTTGTACACGGAAACCGTGGTGGTCCAACCCTCATCACAGACTGACACCGATCGCCCGCTGCTTCACCGGCCTCTCCTTCCCCCACCCCCCAAAACCCCCGTCAAACTGACTGACTGACAAACGTAGTGAATTAATATATAAGATTGCCCCAATAGATCACATGTTTTGTGTTAATCATCATTAAATAAATATGAATTTTTCAAAGTGTGTAAATTTTGCCAAATTTTGCATTTCATCTTGAAAATTTATCATAATTCTGAATCATACCAAAATATGCTAACTACTTTAGGTTTTCTTTTTTTTTAATTATAAACTACAACTTTGTTTTGTATGTCATGCACATTACATCCCATTTACATGTGGTAAAGGATTCTTGAAATTTTTATTTTTTTAAAAATAATTTATTTTTTTTTAAATGTAAAATTCCATATCTTTTAAATTGTGAGTGCTTTTTAAACTTGGGTAGTAGTTGTTATCATCTAAATTTTTTTACCATCAAAATTATGTTATTACAATAGTCCTTTACCTAGTCCTTTGTAAAATTAGCCACATCTAACATAACACCTATTCAAGTTCAAATATCATTTTAAAAAACCAAAACCCAAAATTTAATTTAATGAATTTTGAATTTGAATTCCTCAACTTTCATATGAGTCATTTAACACAACTTGAAATGATTGACATAACTTTAAAATGTCCAAAAAAAACATATGTAAAAGAATTCACAATTTACACCACTATTTGACATAGATTTTGATTCCTTTCTTTGTATTCACACCCCTTTGTTAGTATACATCATTTATCCCTACCCATAGGTGGAAAAATGCTACACCATCAACAAAAAATTTATATTTGAATTCTTGTCATAATTTTCAAATGAAAATTACAGAAAATGAGGGTTGTGTTGTATGAAAGTTACTTCATTTTTGTGTTGTTAGGATTGCACCTTTCTTCCCATTTCTATGTTGGTTGGGTTGTGGATTGCCCAAACATAAAAATTAAGGTTTAATGAAAAGTAGATTGTTATTTATGTGGTGCTATTAAATTCAATGTTCGTGGGGTGAGATTAAAATGATGACTGATAGGCCTTTGTGATGGTGAAACTAGGCAGCAGACCACATTTGTCATTTCTTTTGTTGTGAAGGCCCCAAATGCATTTTGGCTCTTTAAAACAATTTTGGGGATGGAGGTGCCATAACCATATAAATGCAACATCCTCAGGTTACCATGTAACTGGAATTTGGGGGTTAATAATAAATTGCATCATGTTCAACATCCTTATAGGATTAGTTTAAGCCATAGATGCATCAACCCTGTGTTATGGTGGTTTTAAGGTTGTTTGCCCATCTCAAGGTTAAGGTTCACCACGAACAACATTCAAACTTCTAAGACAAAGGAACAAGTTCATTAATGTATTCACAAGGTGGGGGGTGAGGTTTAAACCACCCATGCCACCTATAATGTTACTGGAAGATGATTCCTTGGATTCAAAAATAGATTTGCCTTTGAAAATAGTTTTTACATCGTTGTTGTGGGACATAGAAGACATGTATGACACCTCCAAAGGACCCCGCCAATATTTGGGAGTGGTTAACACCATCGAATTGGATGATTTCATTTGAGAGTTCGATACTTGGTGTGATATGCAATAGTTGCAAAATCCATAGTTGTTTACCCCTTTCCTTGCATGGAAAGGTTTGTTTCTACATTTGGAGGGCCACCCATGGATGATTACCTTGAGTTTTGTTAAGTCCATGATGCTGAGATTAAGGAATGGCATTAGTTAAAAAAAAGGTCAATTTACGACTATAATTTGTGACTAAAAAATAGTTACAATCAACGTTGTAATTTAAATGAAATTGCATTAAACCTTTAATCGCAAATAATGCTTACCATAATGTCAGCACATTTCTCATGGATGAAATATATGGTTAATGTATACACTTCCATCCTTTGATTAGTGTATAACATTTACAACTATTAATCATTCTTTTGCAACTACTAAATAACCTTACCACCTTTTGTCAACATAATAATTTTTTTGACAATTTTTTATTTATTGAAATATTAGTCTATAGCATCCATTATGGATGGCCATAGATTTCAACACATTTTTTTATCATATTTTGCCACATTACAAAACTTGGAATTTATAACATATGATTTTATATAATATATAATGAAAAAAAAATCAACATGGTCCGATTTCAACTATTTACATAAATTTTGTTACTTTCATATTTTTGAAATTGAATTGAATTTAAGCAATTTTAGTCTAAATTTTGAAAATTTGAAAATCTGATTTGGGCTTTAAATTCAAATAAAGCGCCTTTTATTTAAAATAATTTGAAATTAATTCTGTAATATCACATATCCTTAATTTTCTAATAACCATCAAGTAAACGAAATGGGGTATGGAATTGGCCTAGGCAGTAGGCTCATAACTCACACATCAAGTCACCACATCATGAGGAAAAACAGTCTGAAGTCACCATATTTAGACATTAGGTACCAACATACAGCCAAAATAAAGGAAGAATCTTAAACTTTTCTACTTTCTTCTCTGACTTGTAGCTAAATTTGGCTAAGTCCTTTCACAAATTTGAAAAAAGAAGTTAAAGTATGGAAATTTCTGTTGTTGGGTGACCCATGACTGATTGGTCAGTAGATGTGTGTTGCAAATCCTGATATTTTGATTGGAACAGTCTGACAGTTTTACCTTTTTTGGACAGCCCTGTTAGGAATTATTAAACACCAACATCAGTGAATGGTGCTGTATACAGAACAATATAGTCAGTATAATATGGTAACTAGTTTTTCGTGATGGACTCCTAATTGCCAACCTGACTGGCTTCCACGTCCATTCGTTGCATCAAAGGTTCCTTCACGCGGTAAAACACTTGTGTAGGCAACCTTTGTAGGTGCAAATTTTTTTGATAGCAGAGTAATCTCCAGTAGGGTTTAACCTGCAGGAAAAGGCGGGGAGTTGCACCGCTTGCTCATATCAGCAAGATTCTAAACTTGTATCTTTTTTAAACTTTGGAGGGTGGGCATATTGACAAACTTGGTACTCGTTTGTCAGTATTTGACTTACCTAAACAATCCAAGAAACAGGTTGTAAAATCCTCAAAGTAATCCTGAAAATTCTCACTAAAGTTTTGATAGCCAGCAATATTTTGAAAGCATAAACTTTACAAGTGCTTTTCTAAGCCCTTTTGACAGTTGACAAAATGTCCCATTCACAGTACTGCATGGCAAGTATCAAGAGGTAGCTAGTGGTTGCAAGTGGTAAAAGTAGATTCCCAAAAGGAGGGCCCTATGCATACCTCTTCAAGTCGAAACAACATGGTAAATACAGTTCTCCGTAAAGCAAGGAAATCACAGCAGCAGAACTCGGAGTTTGGTCCACCGTTTTTTTTTTCAACGCGCCAAGGTCTAGAGGCCAGCTACAAATAGACCGATGTGGAGGCTTAATTGGCAAGGCAAGCATCTCAATGGGGTGCAACGATGGCCACCATTGTTTGTGAGGAGGCAAATTGGAGCTACCTAGTCACTTAAGAACTTGAATTCGACAGCAAGGCTAAAAGGTCTGTTATAAAAAATATTGGCGAAACCATGCTCCTCATTAGTAGTTTAATCAACAATGAGTTAGAGATTTAAATAAAAATTAAAGTGATCAATTTAAGGTTGAAATAGAAATGTGACTTTCAGGTCAATGTTTTGATGGAATTTGCCATAGTGCAACATGGAGAAACACAACATAAAATGACAGTATGAAAAACAAGGAACAATAGAAGATCCAAATGCAAAAAATATTAAGAGAACAACATGGACCCAAAAAATTGAGGGGGGTTTGAACCCCAATCCTTGTGGATCCTGCTCACTGCAGGCCAACTCAGTCTTACACAACCCATTCACATTAAAAGCAATCCTGCACAATGCAAAAAATAATCCAATGGTTGAATACAGAAACAAAATAGCCTAATGCCAAGCATAAAGAAAATTGCCCAGGACATTTGGAAAACACAGTAAGGGGAAGAAAAACCAGGAGTGATGAAATGTATAAAATGAAAATTAACCAACAATGAAAATGAAGTGTAGATCGAAATCTCCCTTCCATGATTTATATTTATGCCAAGGAAGCTTGCAAATAAGCCACAAACATCTAGTATCAAACTAAATTGCATTATAAATCAGCAATCAACAGCCATAGGAGCTACATTTCAAAAACTGCACCAAGTCCTAATGATAATACAACCCAAAAATCTAAGATTCAATAGCATACCTCACTTTATTATCAGTCCATTCCTTGATGGCATCCCAAAAGGAAAGTATCTAAACTATAGTGTTCCTAAGCAAACATCCTCACAGCCAAATCCAAATGGGTAATTTGCCTGTTTTGTAGCTTGGATTTCATGAATGACAATGTGAAGAAACAATGTTTGTCTTCTACGCTACCCTAAATCATAACTACAACTAACTCTACTCAAGCAAGATATTTAGATAATCAATTCTAGAAAAGGGTGCTAGATGTAAGTTTAAACCACAACCGAATGACTTGGTTCATAATATTGGCAGCTCCAGAGCAGTTGCATGGTTGCTTTGCAAAGTAATCTTGAAAAAAAATGTTCCAAAATCAGGTATGCCTTCATCAAGGAGACTTGGGATCTTCAACCAATCAAAATTTGAACCAATGGTTTTTTCAAAATAGAAATGAGCCTTTAATAAGGTTAAGTGACCTTGGAATGTGTCTTCAGCAACAGGGTTCAACCAATACCAAAGATATGTGATGCATGTGGCATTCGGCAATTCTTGATTTGGGAATTGATGCTCAAATTTTGAAATCAGACACATAGTAGCATGTGAACACTTCAGCTTGACAATTTCAAAATAAGTTGTCCAATCATCTCTGGTGGCTTGAGTGAACACCCCAGTGTATGGGCATTTTTCATGCAATTGATATTGTTTCCCTGGAAATAAAAAATCACCTATTGAATGTTTGTTGTTGAATCAATCCACCAAGCAATAAGCAATTGGTCATTGCTACAATCATGCAAGTCCAAAAACACTTTGAAATGTTATTGGCCATACTTTGTTTCTAGATTAGAATACAACTTGTATAATTTTGCACAACAGTCACAAAATCACGCACAAATGTGTCACATGCCTAAATGAACATAATGAGTGCATGAACTGCCTTTCACATGGGCATGATGCACATCAACCCTATTATCACTTGAACATCACAAAGATATACAAGGTTTGTTTTTGTTGCCACCACATGGTTTAAGTCATTGTTCATGTGAACCATTAGGATTTTGTATTCAGCAAGCACTCTCTTCATTAGGAACAACATGGAGATCCACATAGCTTTTACATTATAGAGCAATTTCAAACCTTTAGTTTCAAGCAACTTGGCAAGGCTACCATGTTCAAGGTGTTTTTTTGGTAAAGAATAATAATATGTGTAAGTGGTCTATAACAAGCTTTTAAGTTTAATAACCAAAGGTTGATTAAAAAAGGTCTACATTGCTAGGTTGGTGCAATGTGCCATGTAGTGCACTTTGATTATAAATGGTGCACTACTTTATACTTGAGTTGTGTAACAAGACTAGTTTGTATGCTCGTGAACACCACAACCTTGTTAGATGCAAAACATGTAAACTTATTAACAACATTTTCTATTGTCAAACCCCCATACTACATCAACGACTTCAATATCAATGCAATGAGGTTATCAATAATGCCTCCACCAAGCAACCTCTCAAGGCTCAACAATAAAGGGACCCCCTTAAAGCCATCAACAATGTGTGCATGCACATTGCACCATGATTGGTTGTCAATAATGGTTACCTCATTACAATTGACAATGATGTATTTAACTTTTTGGATAACAACTTTTGTGGATTCCATGATAATGTGATGCATTGTTTTTGCCATCTCCTAATTTGACGAATCACTCCAATCCTTGCGAGGCATGTTTTTCACCTTCAAGAAATCAAAATAAAATCTTCATGCTTGCAAAATTAGTCAAAGGTCGACTAAATTTCAAAAGCCAAAATGTGGCTACAAATTGCAAGAACTTCCGCTTCTTCTCATTAACCAAACCTCTAACACACACCATGTTTGCAACAAAATTTTGACCTATGTTGTTAAACAAGCATTTGTTGGTAGCATGTTGGATGTTTATGGACATGAAGTATGGCCCCACATCATGCCTAAGGCGTGCAATTTTACATTTTTGTCTCCTTGCATGCTTCTACAGACTATTGAACTTTGGCACCAACAACTTTTCCCTTTTGTCAATCTCACTACATACTTTGCAAGGGACCATGTTTAATTTGCCATCACAACCCATCATAGTTCTACCCATGGTTATTTCATAACCTAGATATCTTGGAACACATAATTTCGTTCCCATTCATGTTTTTTGACATTTTTTTTTTAATAAATGATTATGAAAGGTTGAAGCTTTTGGTTTTTATCAATAAATTTAGGCAACAACACCATCGATGGGTTAGGAGAACATGGAATCACAAGCAAGCTACAACTAGACGATGTAATGTTGAGAATCACAAATAGATATGCACTAAGAAAATATGTATTTGAAATCAGATAATGGTCATAGTGGGAAATGCACAAAATGAACAAACAACACACAGTGTAAAATTGAACCTCAAATTATTTTCTATAAACATAATGTAATGTATAGGTTGATTTCGCAGCAAAATCCAGACATATAGTGGATGAGAAGGAGAAATGAACAACGAAGAAAAAAGAAAAGTTATTTGGCTTAAAAAGAAGGGTATTTACTTTGAGTTTAAAAACCCAACAAATATTGAGTTTTGTATGTTTGCAACCGCATGAACATCAACGATTAAATCCTCTTCATTTTGTCATTGACTGTTTTTCAACATCAAGTTCACATTTGCAACAACTCCATATAAACATGTTACAATTTCCATATGCTGCTAACCATTGTTGGCATTCGATGCCATAATGTAGCATTGGCAAGTAACCAACAATAGAACAAAACAAGTCTTGCGAATCACAATGAAATCATGACAAGGGGAGGTGGTGATGCCACAATAATCGACATAATGCATGATCAACAACCTAATTCATGAACACATAGATGGATGGGTAAGCAAGCTAGCTACAAGGTGGTCAAACGTTGACATTGACAAAACTAATCTCAATTTGGCCACTTGTGGCAAGTCAATGTCAATCTATTGCCAATTCTTGCCTTTCACATGATTGAATCTAAGACTAGCCCTAGATCCAATGGTTAGGATTATGGCAATATGGATGGCTAAGATCCATCCATTTTAACAAAGCCATGCTATTTGACCTTGTTAAATCTCACCATTTGCCAAAATTTTGCCCAAAAAAAAAAGGTTTGATCATACATAAGGTGAGATTATTAAAAAAACTTGCCAAAAAATACATTAACATTCAAAGGGGGGTGGGGGGGGTGGGTGAAACTCATAAAACCATCACTTTTGGTGGTAAATTGAATTTCATTCTATCATCCCTTTTTCTTGAGTGCTTTCACTATTGTTACATATATTTTCATTAGTCCTACATGTACATCTGGTATAATTACTCTCAAACCTTGTGCATTAAAAATGTTGATGAAATTTAATAAAATTTCCTTGCTTCATGGATACCACTAAAAAAAGGGATAAGGGTGAAAGGAGGCCCAAAGACAAGGTGAAAATGAGGTTACTTTACAAATGACTCTATTGTGTCAACACATGATTATCAAGAAAACATGTTTGTGTAAGGTAGAATCTAAAGGTGAAAGCATTACCAAATTACCAACATGCGAGGCAAAACTCAAGCACAAGCTTTATCTCAATAATGTTTTCACTCGTGGGCTTTACATGGTGTAAAAGTCAATGCAACTTTTATAAAACGAAATTTTATATAGTGAACCCCATTTATAATCACGCCCTTGCTGACCACTTTTTTTATAACACTAACAAATTGTGATGTAAACGTGTATAATCACATTTCATATAAACCCTTGCAAGACTGTGACTATCAGCAAAAAAAACCTTACAAAATAACTTTTTTGTGCTAGAATAAAGGTGCCAATTGTTTAAATTTCTTACATGGGTTATTCTAAACTTTACTATGCATTATTAAACTTGAAGAAGGTTATGATTTTTGCTTATTTTAATGTTATGATTTACATTGAGTTTGAGCTCTTTAATTATTAGCTTGTGTATCTTGTGAACTAGATTTTTACAATTAAGATTTTTTGCTTTCTTGGCAAGTTCACACATCTTTTGCTCATTTGCACCAAAAAGTTGTATTTTTCATTTCATTTCAACTAGATTCATTGTTATTAGTTTGCACAACTTGAACACAAAACAACACTAACAATGCCAAAGGGAATTACAATTTACAAAATCCTAATATTTGTCCTACATTTCCCCGTTATAATCACATTTATAAAAAAAGCTTTGCAAATATTTTGTGCTAATAACAAGTGTGATAGTGACTTTAAAAAAATAGCATTTCTTACTGAAATGGATGATTACCAAAAAAATGTGTGATGTAAATGAGAATGTGACTAAAATGGCATGATTATAAAAGGGGTTTACCGTAATTTTTTGTAAAGCCATGAAAAGAAAATTCCTATCATGAAAACAGAAATCTTGATTGTGGGGTGGAGGAGTAATTGTGCATTATAATGTGTAACTACCAAAACTTTTAGAGGTTTTTATGTGTAGGGTAAAGCCTGAGGGGGTCGGAATAACGGCCCCACAAGGCGGAGCCAAGCATGAGCCTGACTTCAGTAAAGCTTGCCCCTGCAGGTTTTACATGGCATAAAAACCGTGTGCATTCCAAAAATATATATCCCATAATACATACCTGAAGGTGCCTGCCTCCATGTATCACAATAAAGAAAATGATGGTGAACTTTTCAAATATGTAATGCCTGTGGAGGTGAGAGATTAGATTTTTGTAAAGCCCCCTTGCGTTTTACGCCAGGTAAGGCACTCTCTAGGTACACTAAAAAAACCCAGCATAGGTTCTGATGGATTTATCATGTGCCAATAGGGGATTCTGAAATGGGGTCAATTCAACAACTGGCAATTTTCTTGCCTACTGTTTCTATACTGCCCATTCAATTTCAGCTTCTACTTGCTTTGGGAATGTGCAAGAGCCTCAGCTAGACTTCGAGATTTTACGCTTTTCAAATGCTTATGCCTCTGAAACAAAAGTTTTTGAATGAATTTTGTGATCTTTTAAAGCATCAGCACTGTTTTTCCTTTGTATTTTCAGGTCGCTCTCTAGCTTGAATTTGTCTTGTTTGACTTTCTTTCATTTATCTCAGACTTATTTGAGACTTACTTTTATTTTGCTAGATCTTTCGAAATCCGGAATGCCCAATACAACTTGTACAGGGTCTTTCAATTTTTGGAAGATCAATTTTTATGATTATTCACTTCAAAAAAACAAAAAAAAAGTATCATTGATATAAGCAGGGAAGGTCCCCATGGCAAGACCTTCTCCTATACGTAAACAAACCAAGTACCATATCTCAATCATCTTATTTAGATTTTTGACTAGTTACTGTAATCTAATCACTTTTATTTCCTGGCTTATGGTGGATTGAAATCCCCAAAAATCACTTCATTTTTCAATTTTGAAAGTTCACTTTTTGATGAAATTTCTCCAGTGAAAGAAAGGTTCTTCTGAAACCTCTGTGAACAAAACTAGTCAAATGGCAACAAAGCCTACTTGACAACCCCCTCTCTAAAGACTTCAACAATTTCCAATGGCATTTGGAACTTGCTTGGGGGATTATTCTTTGGAATGAAGGGCTTGATCATGATGATTTTTTTTTCAAATGGATTCAGTGGAAATAGCTATCTGACAGGGAGCTATTTGGACCTTGGCCATAAACTACTGATGGTTGCTATGGATCATGCATTAGAATTTGCTAAACCAAGGGACACAAAGTGAGGTGAAGATTTTAAACAATTTGAGCTCTGCATTGATGCGCACTCCAAGTGTGACAATCAACTTTTTTTTTTTTTTCCTTATGTTCTCATATGGTTTTCAATAATTCATCACTATTTATGTCAATGTCAATCCATTACTTACCAAGGCCAAATCTGTTAAAAGAAATATACCTTCAGCTATCCAATGGAACAAGGTAAAAAAACAAAAATTCCCTCTCCCCCTGGCCCTTAAAAAAGAAAAAGACTGGACCATTCAAGAGTGCATGCTGAGCCTTCCGTTGGCTGCCTGAAATTGCTCTTTCCAAAACTGTTCATCATCATTTTTCGCCAAGGCTAATGGTAGGGGCAGAATTTTGGGGACATAGGGAACATATTCAGAACCTGCTGGGAACCCAATGGGAACTTGACAGGAACATGTTAGGAACAAAGGAAAAATGAAATAATCCTCCCCCTCCCCACTTTGGAAATTCCTAGAGAATGGTGTAAAGAACTTGAGTCTGCACATTTTAGGTAGTAAATTTCCTCCAAACCAAAGTAAGCTCCCAATGGGTTTCAGGCACTAGCCAAATTGGAGAGTTGCATTGCATGTTTATATCATCAAGGTTCTAGACTTATGGGTAGGTACAATAACACCTTTACACATAGGTAGTTTGACTTGGACAAACAAATTATAAAAGTCTTAAGATTTCAAATCCAGAAATAGTGACAGAAGCTTTTGTATACAGTGGTATGTTGAAGGGTTTTAGGGTTTAAACCCAGGTTTAATCTTAAACCCTAAACCCTACAGCAAGAGGGACTAGCCCTTTCCCTTTTTTGGGTTCCTACAGGCTGTGCATCTTTTGGCCTTTCTTTGGCCTTCCCTTTTTGTCTCCCCTGTGATGGGTCCGGCCATCAATCTTTTATTGGATTTTTGTGACGTTTCAATGTTGAAGGCATGATGTATAAAGTATTGGGAGACATGGTACACCCAAAGTCTGTCTGCACCAAATTATATGGTGCTATTTTGAAAGAATCACTCTGCACTTCCTTTTCTAAACCCTTTTGATACTTGAAAGCTGACATTGTGACCATTTCAGATGGATAAAGACCAGCTTGAATTTTTTCCTTTGTATTTTCAGGATGCTGCCTGGCCTGAAATTTGCAGTAATTGAAAACTGTACAGACAAAATGTGGAAGGCCCAGTACAGCCTGCTTTTTAGGCCTGTGAACTGGTCACTTTGTCTGCTGCTTTCAAGTGTCAAAACGGTTTAGAAAAGGAGGCGAAGGTGATGTCTTTCAAAATAGCACTGCATAATTTTGTGCACACAGACTGTGGGCGTACCATGTCTCCCAATACTTTTATACATGATGCCTTCAACATTGAAAAGTCACAAAAATCCAATAAAAGATCGATGGATGGCCAGAACCATCATAGGGGAGACAAAAAGGGAATGCCAAAGAATGGCCAAAAGACACACAGACTCAAGCCAGGATCTCAAATCTGGAAGGGTCTATTTCCCAACCTCCTATACATAAAGGGCCAGTCCATGTTTTCCTTTGCATTATGATGGTATAGAAATAAATTTTGATGGCTTGTATTTACTCCCCCACGCCATAATATACATCAACTGATTATTCTTTAATTATAATGTGGCATAAGCATGATCTATTTTAAATAGTTAATGATTTAAAATTTATCAATTCATGTTCCCAAAAATTGATAATACTCAAAATAAATTCTCACAACTCTTATCCTTAATGTTGACACAAAAATATGACTATGAACCAATATCCAATAGTATGTACTTCAATTACATATAAATGCTAATTCTAGTAATAGACTAGGTAAAAGTTCATTGACCCTACTAATTGAGTTTTGACACACCTACCTTATTGACTATTTGCAAAATTGAATCTCCCACATATAAATCAAAATCAAAATCATTCAAGATATCATAACTCTATAATCTCAAGTTTCAACACAAGCCAAAATATCATCTTTCAAAAATCCTCATATAAAAATAGACCTATTACTTAGGGGCCAAAATCCATTAAGCTACTATACTATATATTGAATCTAAACACAATATTCATGCCTTGGTAGGGGAGGCCAATAAAAATGTGCCAAAAAACTTTGATGTGTGATCTAGATTTTTTAGGGTTTGGCCCCCAGAACTTGAATTCTTTTTTCATTCTGCGTGCTTAGGATCACCTTTTAGGTTTCAGGCAAAATATGCAGTACCCTTGTTCCAAAGCTGAAAGAAAATTTCTTGCTTAATCTTTGTGTGGAAAACTCCCCTGTCACTAGCCATGAAAAAGCAAGCCACCCAATGAATGGATAGAGGAATGGCATATTAGTGCACAAAGTGTGGGCGAGTTACCCTACTTGTAAAATGTGCAGAAAGGTACAGTCCACATATTATGTGTAGTGTAGTGAAATCTAAAACTGGGGGAGAGAAGTATGTTTATCAAGTGTGACAATATTAAACATGAAACCCACTATAAAAACTAGTTTTTGATGGCAAAATTGTTGGTTCAACATCTTATCATTGTAATTCAATTGACTAGTGGGTAACCCGTGGCTATGCCACTCTAGCCACCCCAAACGCTCTGTTAAGCTTTATTGTTTGCACGATCATGTATTTTTCTTCTCTGCCCAGAGAGAGAGAACTCCCATTCAATAACTCCTGTCATAACTTCTCAGCATGGAGAATGCACTGGCCCCAGTGAAAACTTGTCCTTCAGGATACATGCATTGCAGAT
>Ga0209611_10002001_pt1 | contig 35664 bp, 30 predicted proteins | sample S1TSphgellanicum_3_FD_187693 | JGI IMG/M metagenome (GOLD analysis project Ga0209611, IMG submission 187693) | Host-associated microbial communities from peat moss isolated from Minnesota, USA - S1T2_Fc - Sphagnum magellanicum MG (SPAdes) (version 2) | ecosystem: Host-associated > Plants > Peat...
ATGCCTATCCTTAGGAGTTGCACAGAAAGTGTGTCTACTTGTTAATGTAAAGATACCTCTCACTCTTAAGGTAAAGAGAAGGCATAAGAACTCTCCCACTCCTTTGCCTTCTGATTTACATATGTTTAAGAATAGAGTATGGCCCATGGATGCGGATGTCACCAAAGTAAAGTCCCGTGTGAGGCAGGAGCCAAGTGCAGCCCAAGCACTAGTAACACATGTGTTCCATTACCTTACCTACCTAAACAAGTGGGTTTTTTTTTTCCTCAAATTTGTGATGTTGCCACATTGATGATCATTCACAAGGAGATTTAGCCACGTGTGGATATAGACCAGCTATGAATGTAGAAATTTGTTGAAATATTTGTATATATCCTGGCTACTTGGTTGAACAATGTGCAGAAAATTGGTGAATTTTTAGATTTAAAAAGAAATTCATGAATAAACTTTGAATTTTTTTGGTTTTGCCTCATGACTAAAATTCATCACACAAAGAAAACTGCTATAAACATTTGTTGGAATTTTTCTTTATTTTGCAACGGCTAGAAGATCGACAAAATGAACCCAAGAGTATTGCTCGTCATGATTCAAGCTCATAGCAAGATCAAAAGAAATAGAAGAGAAAAAGGGGGCATTATAGAAAAGGGAGAAAATGGCATATTCCAAAATGCAAGGGTCCACTTTCACATGTGATCTACAGGTTAGCTTCAGGACTGCCCTTCTATTGCTATGAGAATTTTATGCTTTATTAGGAGGCCTCATCCATAACAGATAAAATTCGGGCAAAGCTTTACATTCATGATAATATTCGCCTTGTGCTTTGCAATGGGTGAAGCCCACATGTGGTGGACATTCTCAAAATGCAAGGCTAGACTTGACTATCATCTCATTCTGCGCATCATCTTTTTGGGAATACCTTCCAAATACACTAGGAAATTTGTTGAAGTGCTTTATGTGTAGGTAGCACCTGAGAAGTGGGCCGTCCTTTTTTGTTAAGGCCTCGACTTAGAGGGTATTGTTGTTCCTAAAATTAGCTCAATCAGTCATATAATCAGTTCTTTGAAATTGGAGAATTTTTTTGTCAAAAAAACTAAATTTCTAGTCCAATGTCTAATTGGCATTAGTAATTCTCATTTAAAAGGTTGTGAGAATTATTTTTTGTGTAGTGTAAAGCTCCCTCTTATGTGGCATAAAAATGGCCGTGGTTTTTTTATAAAAAAATTCTTTGTGATACCAAGTGTCACATCCCGGGTTCCGTCTCATAGGGAAAAACAAAGCAAACAAATGTTTGATGGGCATTTTGAAAAACACAATTCCTACCTCCGCAGGCATTATATGTCTTTTCCAAAAGTTGTATTCCTTACACTCCTATAATGCTATGTAAGGCTACCTACACCTACACTAGAAGGAAAAAAAAAAAACCTGTACGGATTTTTACCGAGATCGAAATCTTTCAAAAGCCAAAGAAACTGCCCAAAACTAGTCACTTTTTAAGTAGGCTTCACTTTTAAAACTGAGTTCACCCACTTTCAGAAGTTGCATGTGTGGCTATAGCCCAGCACACACCTTGCTTGCTATGGGTGAGGTTTCAGCTACAAAAGAATCAATTAGTTTGTAGTGTAACTGGAGGCCACCGCGATAGTGCCCGATTATTCCTCCACCTTATAAGTGGGTGTTCTATTTTTCTCCATTGGTTTTACACAAAATGTAAAGCTCCCATAACAACCACAAAGGATAAAGACCAATCAAAAACAAATTGAAAACATTGTGTCACAAAGAGCCCACTACACATGGTTACAAGATTGGAAAGGTTTACCCTACACTAAAATAACTACAAAGGACAAGAGCAATAGAGAACAAGGGGTGTGTCACAGTGTGGCCTTGCCACTTACATTAAAAAGTATCTTAAGGCAAAACAAATAAATTATGGAAACTCAAATATTTCACCATGCAAAAAATTAGTCTTCAAAAAATCCTCTAAAAAAAACCAAAATCCTTCAAGATAATGTAACTCTGTAACTAATCTCAAGTTTCATCACAAGCCAAAATAACATCTTTCAAAAATCCTCCTATAAAAATAGGCCTATTACCTAGGGACCAAAATCCCTTAACCTACTATACTCTATAATGAATCTAAAAACGAATTGAAACCATGGTGTAGAATAGAGCCCATTACACATGATTACAAGATTGGAATAGTTAATCCAAACACCACCAAACTCTAAATATCAAACAAATGATGACAAGACATTAGAAGGTGTTGTTAATTACGTATGTAAACATTTATTTGAAGGGATTAATCAACAAGTGCTGTTCATAACCTATTGTCCTTGACTAGATCACATGGTTTCTCTAACTTTGCTAGTTACAACCATTGTGGAGTGCAATAATGCACCAACATTCACCCGGAAACACATACATGTACTCCATAAGAACAACCAAGTAACACATTTGAACATTTTATCACTGAGATGGATAACATATCCAATTGGCTTTCATAGCCTAGAGTTTTTAAAGCTCCAGTTCTAGCATTAAAAGGAAGCCCCAATTTTCTTGATTAACATATCATATTAGGCAAACAATTTGCCTGGAAAAATATTAGCAAACTAGACACCATGTTTGCTTTCAACCCACCTTGAAAATGGGAAGGGGGGTTCTTGAATCCCATCCCCAAATGTAATAGACAGTATTATGATTCTGGTTCAAAATTTGGAAGCAACAATTGTATGTAGAAGTTTCAAACAAAAATAACCACATCCCATCTTGTTTCCCAACACTAAAATACAGAAAAGGGTAGCTACAATGTGATACTTAAACTCAAATTCCAAACCCAAACCCATCCTCCTTCCTTTGTAGTAAAGCTTTCAATAAGGACAAAAGAAAAAGAAATTTTACCTCTCTTATGGAGGGATTCACATTTTGATCATCATATTTCCCAAAAGGAACAAAAGCAAATCTGTTCACACCATCAACACCAAGTTACCTTGCAAACAACAAACATGCCCATTCTTTGGATTTAGCAACAATCAAATGGAGTTAGGGTTCATAGTCTAGGTTTTTTTTTGAGAAAGTTTGCTGACATGACATTTATTGAGGTCGACTACCTATTCTGAGTACGCAGTTTGAGGTGCATATTTACTGGGCTCTCAGCAGGCCAGCCGGGCCCAGTAGGATGGCTCTTCAGATCGACTTCCTAACAATAGGTAAGGAAATATTAAGTAAAGTGAAAGTATTAAAATAAAATAAAAATGTAAAGTCAGTAGCTAAACATAATTAAGATATTAGATTTCAGTGGGCCATGTTGAACCACGTTAGTAGCTTTACCTTTTTGAGTGAGGAGGCGTCTTAGTAGCCATTTTAGATGAGGGTCCAGGGTCCAATGAAATAGAGCAATCTTATTGGATGAGAGCCATAAATTGGACCCATGGCTTTTAAGTGAAGCTCCAATACCAAAAAAGTGCCAAATTCCAGCTAAACCTACATGGCACCATTTTGGAGGGGAAATTAATTGGTTCAAACCCCTGGGGGAAAAAAAAAAAACCTAAAATGAAGGGCTCACAATTTGAAGAACCTAGATGCAAGCTATGGTCCAAGGCAAGGTCCAACTCAAAGAAAGATTCAATTTGCTTCAAATGAATCCAAATTGGTTCTTAAGAATTTGGACCTTGGACCCCTATCTAAAGTGGGCTTAAGCCCTAAAATGTTAGATTTGAACTCAAAAAGTCTGATTTGGTCCGAACATGGTATATTTGTAATTTATATATATATATATATTTTTTTTTCATTGGGATTTTTACCATGGTCTAATGTGGGTGATGGTTCACCTAAGGCGGTTGCAATGTTGCCAAGACATTAAACACGTCATTATAAACCTTTGCAAGCTCACACAAGGTGATCCCAATGTTGGGAAGATGTTAAACACCTCATTATGAACCTTTGTAAATGTCATTGTGACACCTTGTGTGGCACTTGCATGGTTATGCTCTACATGTTTTGTTTAGAAGAACCAAACAAACTTGTGTTGCATGTATTGTAAATCATCACAAGACTTGAAGTTATGAAGAATAAACAACTTAAAAGATTGAAACTATGTAATTTTATTACATAATTATGAAAATTTATGTGTTTTGTGTCTCACAAACATTTTTTCACATATTAATTTTTATGCATGTTTAATATGTCATAGTCATCATTCTTATCATGAATTGTATGTCTTTACAAAAATATGTAAAAATAAATTAACATTTTTTCAATGTTTAATCTCAAGTTTATTTTATAAAAAATTTAATGTTACATGTCAAGTTTCATTCTAGTAAAGTAAAGATGTTTTCAATTTGTTTTCAACATTCACTTATATATTAAGAAATAAAAAATTAAAAAGAAAGTTTTTAAAATCTTACATAATACTGATTTATCATTAAAAAAAATAAACAAAAAAGTTATAAAAGTCTTATCCCCTTGATGGCTCATGATCTTGCAATTCATCTAATTTGAATCATGCATAATAAATGTTGTGATGATTTTTTTAATAAGTCATTTAGTTTGGGTTATGCACATTAATTTATGCCATGACTTGTTAAGAATGATTCAGTGTAATCTTAATGAGTCATACATAAACACAATTGATTTATATAATACCTTATTATTTAACCCTTTGTTAATCCCATCAAATTACAAACCCCATTACATAACAAAAAAGAGGCAAAGGCCAAATAACTACCAATGGCTTAAATCTATCCACCCAATCAAACCTTATGGAAAAATTATGCAAGGTGTCATGTAGAGCAAGCACTTCATTGACACCCACAAATAGAGGTGGTTTAATGTCCTCCCTCTATAATACAAAAAACCTGTGACGTCTTTCAAAGGATGCAATTCATGTACAACAAAAATTAATTGATGTTGACATGATGGATTCTCAACACAATACTCCCCTAATAAAAGGCATTTCGTGAATCAAAGACCTCATTCAAGTTGTAATCCATTGACATGTGGTACATAATATGTAGCCAAGAAATTTGCATAGATAGCTACTATGGGGTGGAAAAAAACAATGATTTATGATGCGATTTGTTGGTTCTACCTTATAAAGGGATTGAGATTAGTGAACATTGAGAAGTTTTCATATGTCCCACATTTTGAAAAATATTCACCAATTGTTATTACTTATTACCAATGGTGTGCAATGATTTTTTTTTCAAATTTCAAATGTTGAATCATTGGTTAACATCCTAAAAGAGATTTAACATTAAATGATGCATTGTTTCAAAACTAGTCTAGATAGTAAAAGTAATAATAATAAAACTACTACCAAATTAAAAAAAGAATTAAAATGTGGCCCAGAAAAATCAGATTCTTTTTATTTTGATTTTTCATATTTGACAAAATTTTGCACCAAAAAAACAATGAAGATGTGTAATTATTTCAATTTATACATAACCACTACTCCCAATTGTATGAAAGACACTATAATTAATCAAACAAATACCATTTTCAATTATTTCCAAAGAAAAAAAAGGGTTATATATGAAGATTGGGTCTTTCATATTTTGAAAATTAATCATGGACACAAATCCTAATAATTGTGTTGATAACCATCAAAAGTCACTTTCCCTATGTTGTGCTTGTTTTTTTTAAAGAGAACCTTTGGTCTTGATTTTGACATTGTAAAATTTATTTGGAGTTTCTTTGAACTTGATTTTTTCAATTTCTAAGCCTTTCAATTTCAATTTAGTACATTTTTCAAATTCAAGAACTTTTGAACTTGGTTCAAAATTGGATTTAATTCCATGTAGACACCCCCAAATGTTGTATTGCATGGGTACAAAAAAATTTACAACAAATCAAAACAACCATCTATCTATGTAGATACAAAGTTCAACAATTAATTAAATTTAATATCATAGTTCCTTTACCATTTCAAACTTTTCTTGCCAAATATTTTATTTTATTTTTTGTAATATATTTATTTATTTATTTATTTATTGACTTGAATTGAGGTGAAAAATATTTTTTAATTTTTTTCTTAGATCATTATGTACCTTTCATCGTTAGGTACATAATGATAAATGTTTTTTCAATATGGTTTTGTAACAACCAAGCTACAATCTTCAAATCAGTCATCTTGTTTTTATTTTTGATCTCACATTTTCATTTCAACATTTTGGCCCACTTTTCAATATCATATTTAATTTTCATTCCACATTCCCCAACTTCCCTTTCAAGCAACAATTTGTGTTCTTTTGGTTTCACTTTAATTTGAAATTATGGTTTATAATGAAAAATAAAAATTCATCACTAGTTTGTTTCCAACAATTTTGAATGAAAAAATATGCAAATTGTGAAGAAAGGGATTACATCCTTTTTTCATTCTCAAGGAAAGAGTAACAAATATGCAACATCATCTATTATGAAAAAATGAAGACCCTGGCTAGTAGGTGTGAAAAACAACAAAATGTGAAGATTTTGAATGAATAAGAGATTTTTTTAAAATGATATTGAGAACAAACGACCTTGAAAATTTTATAAGAAAAGAGAGAAATATTAAAACTAGTTTCAACCACATTTATGACCCCAAATAATAATCACAATGAAAAAAGAAAATAATAATAAAATGTTTTTTTTACAAATCATTGGGTGTACCTAGTCCTTATGCAAAACTAACTAGGAATACAATGTGGGAATGGTTTACAAAAGGTGTGTTGAGAGAAAATTACATTAAGTTTGCAAAATGTGGGACAATAACTTACCAAAACTTGAAAAGTATCTTGCATTATGAAATGAGATGGCTTGTGTCTTACATGAGATGAAGAAAGATAGTCAACCTTTTTCAATAGACGTTGTGCAACCCATTCTCAAAGGTATCATAAAATCTTATGCTCTTGAATCCATAAAACTTGGACATGGGGGGGTCAATGTGATAAAAGAATAGTCAAGATAATCCATGAAACAATGTTGGACTTATTGTGTGATGACCACTACTATAAGCAAACTTCCACCATATTAGCTTGTTCAAGGTTTGATCGTGGTTTATACAATTATTTAACAAAAACATATTGCATTCCACCAACATTTGTTGTGAACAATGATGAAATTGGAATCCATTTTATTCGTAATGGTGGTGAAAGAACATAGGAGCCAAAAGGCACCAAACATGTGTAAATGTTAGGTTTGGAGGATAAGAGGTAGGTGATAATGGTTATACCATATGATGTTGAGGGATATGTAATTCCTCCACAAATTGAGTTTACTAATTTTACACCTAAAAAAAATCACCAAATAACAAAAGGAAGACATTTCATCAAAGATGGTTGGGGTTTTATTTTGAATGAAAACCACTGGACAACTTTGGAACCAACTAAACAATTAGTGAAAAATGTTTTTTTTTTACTTCTAATCCCAAATCTAGCTTTTAGGGTTGGAAAAAAAGTAGAAAATGGTATGGATTGTAGATTGGTGGAATGCTCACATTAACAAGGATTCCTTGATTAGATTTAAAATGATCATAAAAACATCTTATTGAATTTTGTTCTTGCAAATTACAAAAATGAACTATACTAGCATATGTGACCTTACAAAAACCATTGAAACATGAATTTAAGGTTCATTAAAGGTCAAATTGATGATGGGCAAGAGCCAAAGGTAAACTTCAATATCAATAACCTAAAGCCTAGGATTTATGACTAATTATAATCAACATGGATGAAGGTGAAAGTTATGAAGAAATAATCATCAAAAGATGGGACGAAACATGTATTACCAAAGTTTTTAAACTTGCATTGTAGCTTGTAGCAATGGAGGCTAACACTACAAGACCATTTTTCAAATAAACAACAAATGTGCAAGAAGTTGGAGGTCGATAGATGTTGGTTCAATAATGCCAATGTTAGAGGTTGTTGAGAACTTCCTTTAGTTTACATTACCAACTATGTGTGTAGGGCCATTAGGAATTAAAAAAATATTCATGCACAAGCTAGGAAAAAAAAATACTACTACTATAGGTTCTTGTTTTAATCCAACCCTAGTACATTCACATGTTACATTACTGCTTATAATAACATTCTACCTCTAAGATTAATTCAATTTATGAAATACAACTACCAAGCTTGAGTTAATGATCATGAATGTTAATTTGCAATATTTTTTAAACATCATGCAATGCCATTTGCAATTTTGTTTCTTTTCATATAGGTGCAGTAATAGTGGATGATTAATTGTTGCACTAATGTTGATGATGTTTTCTTATATTCCTTGTTGAAAATGTTGTACAACTACTTGGTCCATGTTTAAGACCATGATGTAGCATGAAGGAAGGTAGGAACTACACCTCTTTATGGGGTAGTGATTTCCCCATAGGCATTAACAAATTGCAAAATTTGTTTTAATTTGGCTTGATATGGAACAAACTAAAATCTTGCACTAATTTGGTAAAAAAACTTGCAACAAAAACATCATTTGCATTAGTGGTATCGATAACCTACACTTAGAATGAGGTGACCTTACCTTTGAAACTTGTGTTGTAATAACAACAACCATCACGCCCATGGTGACTAATAAGAGCATTAAATATAAATGTTAAAGATAATTCAACATAATATCATCATCATCATCATTGAGAACAATAGCTTGACATGATTAAAATTATATGAGTGGAACTATTTGACATCTAAATCTTTATCTCTTCATCATTAATTTTGATCATCATTTGAAAAATTAAATTTTTGTTAAAACCACATTGTTCTACAATTAAAGCTTAAAAAAACAATTTGTATACAACTATTGTGTAACTATCCCTTGGGTATTGCAATTATTATACAATTATCCCCTTGGAAATATAAGAAATTAATAAATAAACTACCATGTCAAAAAATCAATTAGTTGTATTATAGTTGCAAGTGAGTTAAAAATGTGTTTCCTATACGATAATTTGTACGCATCATACGGACATCCATAGTCAACCATGTTTTATTTTTTGAAGAATTGCACTATAATTATATGACAACTATTGCAAATGTGTCATCAACGTAACAACTATGTTACAAGTAATATTTGATGTATATACATGCGATCATGCCACATGTCCACATTTCCATTGCCCATTATGGTATACATTTGTAACTAATTTTCAACTATAATTCCCATTGATACAACTAGTATGGCCATTAGTATGCCACTATTGAACTACTAATGTTTAATTATGTTGCAATTATTGTACAACAACTTATAACTAAATAAGGATACAAATTCATATGTAATTTTATAAAAAAATATTGTTTCAATAACTTGATTATTCAATATTAACTATACATCATTTAATTATTATGAACTCATTAATTATACTAAATGACTGATTATCTATTTGAATAAATAAGTGTAATTCATATAATTAGTTTTAAACTAACTAATGAATTAATTGTGCTAACTAAATTGAATAATATGGATGTATAAGAACAATAATTATTCATCTTGAAATAATAATCAAATAATTATTTATTTAAATTGGGGATACTCAATAATGAATTAAATTGATTAATTAAAATAATTATTAGCTCATCAATAATTATCAGATCATTAATTATCTAAATTCAATAGCAAACTAATTATTTGGAACATATAATTAATTTAAATGTGAAATTAAAAGCAATGTGTATATTATATTAAAAATTCAATTTAGGTGCACATACGGATATGCCTATTTCTACCTTGATATTTTATACCCAAATTCATATTTAGTTTTTAATGTTTAGTAATGAATTTGTTTCAATAATTTACATAATTATTTTTTAATTCATCTAATCTTGTACTTTCATACCTACTTGCTTACTTATGTAAGTAAATAATTCTTATTTTTCTACCTACCTATGGCTAGGTATTGACAAATCTAGCTATTAAAATAGATACTTATTTAAATTTTCTTTTTGTAATTCAATTCATATGCCATGTGGCAATTTTTTTAATTTGGTCGTGTTATAATCTTGAATCATCATTAACAATCATAATAGACGATGGAGATCAATATTCCAAAAAGAAAAAATTAATCCAAAAATCTTCATAGTGCCACATGTCAAATTTTAATGGATGGATGAAAATGAATAACGTCAACATGATGTTATGGATGTAGTTGTAGTGGAATTACATAATAATTGCAAATGAATCGTTTCAATAGAATTGCAATTGAGTTGTAATTGCAATGAATTTCATTATATATATAATTGGTTGCAACTCATGCAACTTGTCTAATAATACTCACAATGTAAAAATATGGTGAGTTGCAAGTGGTCAATTAATTGCAAAACACCTTTTTTTTCATGATGGATGATGGCTTGTTCCTAGATGTTCATGATATTTTCTTTGCAACTTCAGTAGATTGGACCAAAGTGGGAGGCACAAATTAGGATTATAGGAAAAACCACATTTGCTTCCTTTGTTATCATTACGCCAAAAGACGACATATATAACTACATCCATGAGTAGGTTTGTAGTAGTGAATGCTAAAGATGAATACATGATTAATTAGACTCATATACCCATTAATAATATTTTTGTGCTTAAACATGAATTCCATTTGCGACCATGATTGAAATTATATAAACCATATGTTTTTATTATGATTATTCATCCTTGCCCATTGGATTAAAACATTGAAAATAAAGATAACACTACATATCCATTTAATTTAGCCATTTGTTACATGACACCTATCCATGTGACATGGTGCCACATGTCAAAACCTAGGACCTAACCTAGGTTTCCTAGCTTAACCTACCTAATCTAGGTGTCCTAGCTTACCTAGGTCACCTATGTTAAAAATGTGAACTAGGTAAGAGCTTGGGGGGCATAACTTAAACACCTTAACCTACTTAAGGGTTACCAAAGTTATTTAAAAGTTTCCTTGTGCCTACCTAGGATGTGACTTTCTAGATGTGACTTTCTTTTATGATCTCATATGGGCTACCTAGGGGCTATTTAAGCTACATAGGGATTATCTAGGTTGCATAAGGTTTACATGATAGACCTACCTAAGGGGTACCTATGCTATTTAGTAATTAGTTTTAGTACCTAGGGCTACTTAGGTTCTTAAGGTCTATGTAGGCTTTTGGTAAAACATGAATTTGCATTCACCATCATTGTTGAGCAAGATGAAGGCAAAAGTTGTTTGTGCCTATAAGTCAAAATGTCTATACCATGTGTTTCAATAGTTTTGTGATCTTTTGTCACCACCTCATCATTAGCTCCAACAATACAACACACTACCACAAATGATTATGTGCAAAGTGATCATTTGATGATAAAAATAAAACATTGTGTGCACCTCTAGCAATATCAACACCATGTAGTAGATGCATTCACAACTTGCTACCATAAAAAATATTGTCAAAATAATGTAGTTCAATTCTTGAAACATTTGGATATACACATCGATCCAAAGTCCAATCTTTGAATATGAACATAAAATTCCATGATCATTTTATTTAGATTCTACAAGAATTTGCAAAAAACAAAACAATGACATAAAAAATAATTCTTGAAGTTGTTGTTCCACCATCATTGCAAGTAAAAAATTGTTGTTATTGTTGCTCAAAATTGAACAAAACAAAATGGAAATAATCTTGCACGAGAAACATGGATACAAGGACATTCAAATGAGATGTGAGTTGTTGTACCAACCTTAAGGGCAAACAAAAAAGCTTATTCATTAAATAAAATTCAACAAGAAAGACAAAAACTAAGGGAGATGGTGTTGACATACAAGGACACTTTGATTTTAGTGCTTTAAATTAAGGTTTCTAAAATTTCTAGCACTAATGACAACACATTTTGAAACAAATAAAATTTTATTGAATTCTGAAAATTATTGTTAAAATGATGAAAGTATTACAATACTTAACTATAAAATTTAACGTACTTATGATATGTATAAAAAATTCAACTTTCTTACATAAAGACCTTTGCCTTTTTCTCAAGAATGTTATTTCACAATTTTGGTTGCCAGTTCTAAATCTAACAAAAGACTAATTTCATAGTTCAGGTTTTGTGTTAGTTCCAACCAAAAAAAACGTGTCAATTCAGATCTGAGTCATAAAAACGTGAACTCAAACTCTCAATTTTTACCCTCCCAACACTAATCACATGTTTCTAACAACTACCCAATAGTGATTACCATTACTATGAACCAACTTTGAATAAGATGATATATATTGTTGAGGAACTTTTTTGAACATACATTTCTTATTTTAAAGCTTGCTAGGTTGAACAAAAAACACTAAATATGTTTAACAAGTTCTGTTTAGGCATTCAAGCAATGCCACGTGCAAGGTTTAACTAATGTTTTTATATATAGAGAGAGATAATTAATTAAAGATATTTTTGTTGTAAACATTAAGAAGTAGGCTTGTGATGGGTACTAATTCTTGCTTCCCTATTGGCATAGGATCAAAGTTGTCAAGGACAACATAACATTCAATTTTATAATTTCCTTAAGCAAGACAAATATTGATCCGGGAAGACAAGAATTGGGCAATGCATAAAACCACAGAACAATCTATAAATAGGTTATGGAGAGAGTCAATAGGGCGTAGGCAGATCCAACCCCTAACGAGCTCTCTCTCTCCGGAGCCTATTTACAAATTGTTGTGTGATTTTACGTATTGAGCAAAGTCTTGTCTTTCACTATCAATCCTGACAAGTTTGAACTCAACATCGTGCTATCTGGGAAGCAGGAATAGTAAGTATACCTACCACCAGTCTACTTTCTAAAATTTAACACAACAACATCTCCTTTATGGTATTTATTTAAGTTTTTTAGAAGGTTGCTCAAACCCTACGCAGAACCACGCATGGCCCAGCAGGGACGCCTGGACAGAACTCATTGGGGGGGGTGCCCGGGGGGAGGGGGTGAAGGGAAGGAGGAGAAGGTATGTACCGTCTCAAGTTTTGAACTGGCCTTAGAGCATCTCCACCCCACGCCAGCAAACACCCCCTTTCATTAAATATTGCAGCATGATAGCGTAAATCTTGCTGCGCTCCTGTATTGATGTCCATTTTGCAGTGGTCCTTTTAACCCCTTTAGAAGCTTTTTTTTTCTACTATGGATTTGGACAGTGACTATTAGTCGTCCAGATGTAAAGACATAAATGGTCTTTGAGTGTTTAAAGGGACTTTAATGACGTTTTTGGGTGGGGACAGTGATCATTAAACGGCAAACTATTCTAAAATAAAAGAGTTGTTTACAGTTTTGGGGTGGAGATGCTCTATCAGAGCGTCTCCACCAACGCTCACTACGTGACCCTGCACTAGAAATCTTGGATGAGGTTCATCAGTTGAATCCAGTGAATCCTCTGGAAGACTGCTGGCACCCTGAAAAAAGGCACAACTTTTCAGACCCCTGGGAGGAGCTCTGGAATAGTCTAATGAACACAGTCAAAATCGTATTTATTGATTAATCCCTCTTTTTGATTGGCTAAATAGATTGATTGGTCTAAGTGGATTGCTATTGTTAACAGTCTGGCACTTGCAGTCCCAGAGCATCCCCACCATGGCTCAACCCTAAACCCTCCAAAAATATTTCTCACATCCAAGTTTAGTTGTTTACTTTTTTCCAATGCTACCCATAAAACTGAAAGTGGGATTGCAAATACGTGGGAACTACTAATAGCAAACCACCTAGACCAATCATTATGATTGGCCAATCAAAAACATGGAGCAACAGTGAGATCATATTTATTACACTGTTCTCTAGCAGGTGCATATCTTTGCTTCTCTTTTTACCAGCCTCAGCAAACAGAGCAAATATGCAGTTAACAAACTGTTTTCCTGATCGAAGCCGGAATATATTGACTTTTCTTCATCCAATTTAATTTGCAGGGTCACATACTGAGCACCGGTGGGGATGCTGTAAGGGGGCAGCGCGGGTGTTAGGAGCGCTACGAGAAACTTACTTTTTCCCAGGTTGCATGGCCATACTGAAGCTATGAGAAAGAAAGCTCGTCCAGACGGACAACGCGCGCTTCGTTCGCGAGGACACTGAATCTGACGAGCATGGCAGCACCAACGTTGTAACGTGAAGAAAGGAAAGTCCCCGGCCCTAATGCTGGAAGGCGACCGTAAAGTGAAAGACATAGACAGAGCTCGGAGAAAGAGAAAGAGAGTAGGAAGGAATGGCAGAGATGGCAGGGGAGGCCGCGAGTAGTAGACAAGAGGGTCCGTCGCCGTCATTGCATATGGTGCGGAAGCTATGGAGAGTCGCCATTATCTTCTTCGTTGGCGATCGGAAGTTGAAAGCTCGTTTTCTCCTTGCCCTAGTCCTTATTCTCTGTGCCGTTTGCGCAGGTTTGTCTCTCTCATTTCCCGTAGTAGACAATTGTGTAATGCTTGACAACAAGAACAAGATAGGTTGCTGTAGCTTTCACTAACAGGGATGATGATGATGATGATGATGATGATGATGATGGATTGTGGCAGGATTGTTTGTAGTTATGTCTTATGTACAGAGAGATTTTGCGACTGCTCTCTCTGGCAAGGATGTAACTGGGTTCCATAAGGCTATCTGGAGATTTGTGGGCATTGTCATCATCGCTGCCCCCTTATACGCCTTCTATCAATACATGCAGGTTCTCTCTGTTGTTGAGTAAAAGAGTGCTTATTTGCTTCTTTTAGGTTGAGGAGATAGCTTTTTACATGATGCCATTTACTTGTGATCTCCATGGTCAATAGAAAAAAGCAGAAAAAATACAGTACAGCACTTTCACAGTCTTTCTGATCACTGTGGGGTGGCAGGAGCTTCTTGTAATTGAATGGCGGGTATGGCTCACCGAGCTTCTTCTTTCCAACTACTTCTGTACAGCTCTTCACCATTTCTCCCCTTTGCTTTCACTTTCAAACCCTAATGGAGCAGCAGGTTGCCCAAAAATGGACCTCCAGGAGATGATGAGACATTTTGCACATAACCTATCTTGAACATCACTTAAAGACATGAAATCAATCAGTGAGCTTCCTCTGATCTTAGCAGCTGTGGACCTCACAATGTGATCTCAAATCACTGGAAGAATAAGGAGGATGGTCTGGTTTTAGGATCCTGCCTCATTAGTGTACTTGCAAGACTGTAGCTACCCAGAATGGTCATCTGCCACCCATGATATATGTGAAAGGTCTGTGTACTAGGGTGATCTGTTGTAGGGTTCTAAGTGCTAGCAGGGCAATGTACTACGGATTTGTGAGAATATTTTTTGTTGATTGGGTGGTGCTTGAAGCCAACAGTGCATACTTTGAGTTGAAAATGGAGGGACGCCTTGACAACCCTGACCAACGGATTTGTGAAGATGTCGCAAGCTTTACCCGCAACACAGTGGACATTATTGCCTTATTTGCCAGCAAGTTCCTCAACATTCTTGGCTTTATAGGTGTACTCTGGTAAGCTCCCTATGACTATGGTTACCTTTTTGCCTGTGTGTGAATGCTGTACTGTTGTATCCTTATGGATGATGGGTAAATTGTATTTTCTCATGATCTGTAAGTTAAATAGGTCGTGTTATGGTGCACAGAGTAAATACCAAATGGATCTGCTGCAAAGTGAAGTTGTAAGTCATGAACTGATGACTTTGGGAGCTGATGAAGGCAGCAGGAGAGTCATGGCAGCTAGTCCCTGTGATGAATGTGATGCTTTGATACTTTCTCTGAGTCACTCATAAAGGTTATGGCCACAATCATGCTTGTCGTGTCAGTTTTGTTTTTGCTGGAATTGACACAATGGTTAGCTTCAATGTGATTTGTGGATTTTTCTTTACTTCTCAAAGATGCATTCTGGAAAGTTCATTTGTATGAACCTTAGCAAGTGCTTCTGTGGTAAATGAGATCCATGTCAAGCTGTTATTTCCACCAATATGTGTGATCTGAGTAAGTTGTTGTGCAGGTCAATTGCACCAGAGTTGGTCTATTTTCTGGGGTTATATTCTGCCATTGGTACTCTGGTCACTGTGTATGGATTTGGCAAGCACCTCATGACTCTCAAGTTTCAGGTTAGTGATACATTTCCTTGATGTATTCTGTAAATGGACATTTCCTAGTGTGCCCCCAAACACATCCTGTTGCATTTTATATATCTCTTCCAGTCTTTTTGATCCTTGTATGTGGACTCCAGATTATACTATGGAGCTGCCATGGTGAGAGCTTAAGCTTCCAACCTGGCTCCTTTGTAATGTTGTCTTTACCTTTTTAATTGCAGGCACTGCAAAAGGAGGCAAATTTTCGATATTCTCTGGTACGAGTTCGGGACAATGTGGAGTCAATTGCTTTTTACCAAGGTGAAAGATATGAGGCTTCAACTGTGAAGGTTTACACCTTTCCCCTGATCTTTGAGTAAAACCCAGAACTTCTGCTGAAATTACTGAGTTACATGAATCAGTGCTGAGATGTTAAAACCTCCAAGATTTTTCTTAGTATATTTGGAGGTATACTTACAAAGTGTAAAATCCCATGGGGCATTTTGGAAAATGAAGTGCCTGCAGGCATGGGCATTTCGTTTTCCAAAATGCCACTCGTCATTTTTTCCTCCTGATACCTGCCAGTATCATGGGAAAAAAATCAGATCAATTTTTAAACTCAGTAATGCCCTTGGAGCCAGGGGAGTTCTGGAAGGAAGCACTCTTCAGCTCCACCTCAGGTGGGTGCTTACTTCTGGAACTCTCTGCTCCAAGGGCATTACCCTACACTGAACCCAACCAGATCACCAGTATGCAAGGAGAAATTGTGAATATTATTTGTAGTTCAATCAGTTCAAATCTATTATTCATTGACAGTAACAGCAAACTTCAAATCAATTTATGTTTACAGCATTTAAGACCGAGCCCAGCAAGTGACAGGCTTCTACTGTTCTGAACAAGTATTGTGATGCTTGTTCATGATGCCTTCAACTTGAGGGGGTCAGGAGTGGGTTAGCATCCTTGTCTTTGACACCAGTTATTGTCCAAGATCTACCTCATGATCTTTCTGACTTAGAACCCTAAGCAGGATAAGGATATCCATGTATCCTGGATTGCAAGAACCTTGCGACCTTGTTGACTTATTCAATTGGGTTTTGAAAACCCATCAGACAGCACTGTAATTCTTGCAACTTGGAGCTTGCATCGAAGATTAGTAGATAATAAGCAATTGGAATTGAAACCAAACATGTGGAATGGTTTTTCTCATCTAATCCGGACTTGTTGATTGTCCTCCTGGAGTTTAGGTGTTTTTGGCAGTGTTGGTGGCAAATTTGAGGGAACTTATTGTTTGGAATCGAAACCTGTCATTATTCAGTAATGCATATGAGTTCTCAATGATAATTGTTCCTTCCATTATCATTGCTCCCCGCTACTTTTCTGGTGAGGTAATTACTGATAACCTGGTTTCTTGCAATTCTAAATTTAACAATAGTTCTTGATTGCTAAGGCTCTATGTTTATCATATATCTTTACATTATCTTTACACAGCTTTTTATTTTGTCCAGAAATGGCTATCATAGACATGTTAACATTTGACCAAAACAGGGATGAAATCAATTATGTGTACTGCAAATCCTTCTAACATCCTAAACTTACATCATTTCTTATGCTTTTTGAGTGTTGAAGGTAGATTGCGAGGCTTTGGTACTCTAAACCCAAACCCATTGTGGATTGATTGATGTGCTTTCTAACAGAGAATAATTGCTTTATGTTTATCCCTTAATGGTGATAGGTGGAGTTTGGGGTCATCTCTCAAACAGGCTTTGCTTTTCACAAAATTTTATCAGCTCTATCAGTCATTGTGCTCAAATTTGATAACCTGAGGTAACTCTTCTTTTCACTTGCTGTAGGTTGAAAAGCATTATGAACCTGTTAAGAAAGCAGTCCAAACTGAGAATCCATGCCATTGTGCTGTGTTGATTATTTTCCACGCCTGAAATGCACGAATGACCTGGTCACTTTTGTCTTCAAATATTCAAAAGTATCTGTTCTTAAGTTGCATTCCAAATTCACATCGTTACCAGGTCACCTTATAGAATGTCTGTAAAGATAAGATGGCAAAATCTAGTTTCAATAGCTTTTGAAGAGACTTAAAAGACCTTGGTGTGAGGCAGTGGGCTTGCAGCACAGACAGAACGACTGGAAAGTCTTCTTGAGGCCTTGCAGGAACATACAGGTGATGTGCGCTTAATGAAGAAGAAAAGTTGGAGCTCCACCTCTTCCTCAGCAGGTCACTCCATTCCTGTGGACTCTGACTCTTCAAGTCTCATCACCCTTGTACCGCAAACAATTTCTGCTGGTTTATTCTTAACCCATTACCCGACTCATCTCCTGGTTATATTTGCATTTCAGTCCTAATCAGAACAAGAAGTGAAAGAGGCTATTGCAAGGGAGCTTTATGTTGTTGGAAAGAGATTGGTGACAGAAGCAAGTGAGAAGGCTATTTTCAGGATTTGCCTCCACTCAAATATGTTTTAAAGTCTAACCAATGGTAGCTCTGTAAACATCCTCCAGTACTAAATTCCCTTGTAACATACTTGCCCTAAAAAGTTCCAAGATTTAGCTTTGGAAAAGGGCAAGTAAACTGATCAATTGATTGCTGATTTGACCTTTACTTTTAACTATTATGTGACGTACCTGAAATTCCTCTTATGTTCAATGGTAGCCTTTCCCAATTCAAATGATAACCTGAAAAGGGGTTATTGAAACTTCAAATTCTAAATTATCAACACCTGCCTGGAGTTGATTTGGGGGTGCCACTATGGTAATGGTGAGTGATTAAGTTGCCATGTGTAAGAAAAGCAAGAAGCATTGCCAGTACGACCAGTATTTGTCTTACCACCAGGTCCAGCTAAGAGGATTTATTCTAATTTTCAGACCCTGCAGTCGTTAATACTTGTGACTAACTTATACAAGTGGTGACTGCCAGATATAGGTCTCAATTCCTGGGTCTTGCCAAGAGTACTAGTTACATTGTTTGATGAATTTATCAGGGATGAACATTTTTATGTACTGAGACCTGCTCGTTCTATTTAGTCTTGATGTTCTTGCTATTGATCATTATAGCCCTCTACTTGTACCCAGCATCTCTGACAGCAATTGCATGGCCTTAAGCACTTCTGTGATTTTCAATATCATTCAATTGATTGCTCTGTGGTACCCTGCTGGTTCTCTGGATGAAGTCCACACCTGCCCAATGCTGTGTTTCAAGAAGTCCCTAACTTTTGTGATGTTTAGGCTTTCATCTCAGGTGATTTACAAGTAGCACTTTTGTCTCTTAGAAATAGCAATAATATAGTTTCATAGCCAATCTTGTGTTGGCATCATCCTTGGGAGTGCCCTTCTATAATCACTGTACAAATTATTTTCTTCCCTGACCTTCTTGAGATCTTTCACAGGGTATCAGGGAAGTACTAACATTGGTGAATCATTCCATTCTTTGATTGTGCAGAAACCATTATACGAGAAGAGGGCCCAGGTCTCTTGATAAGGGACTTGACAATTCTCACTCCAAATTCAGGACATGTGCTTTTTCAGAACCTCAATTTGCAACTGGCTGCTGGAGATTCTTTGCTTGTAATGGGGCCCTCAGGTTGTGGAAAGTCATCACTACTACGGGCAATTGCTGGCCTGTGGAGACGGGGCAGTGGGATAATCCAAGGCCCACTGCTTTCTGATTCTTTCTTCCTTCCACAGAAGCCCTACATGCCCCTTGGCTCCCTTCGGGAACAGCTCCACTTTCCAGCCCCCAAGAATGCATTGCAATCTTACAACCTCAATGATGGAAAGCTGATGGAAGCTCTTGAAGAAGTTTCTTTGGAGGATCTTTTGGAACGTGTTGGAAACTTATCAGCAGTTCATGATTGGTCTAATTTTTTGAGCTCAGGGGAGCAACAACGTATAGCATTTGCTCGCCTTTTTTTGCATGTCCCCAAAGTTGCATTTCTGGATGAGGCCAGCAGTGCTCTCGATGCTCGAAATGAGGCACGTCTCTATTCTATTTTGCATGCAAAAATTGAGTCGTATGTTTCAGTTGGGCATAGGACCTCTTTGGTTAAATATCACACCCATGTTCTGGAATTTAAGGATGATAGCAGTTGGCAATTGTTCACCCGAGATGAGTTTGAGAACTCAAAGCCAAGATTGTGAATATTGTAGTGACTAGTTATCTGTCAGCTCAACATTGCTCCCCATTGCTCATACAATAATATTTCAGCTCTAATGCAGAAACTGTTGGGGTTGTGCATGAGTTAGGTCTTGTTCTATTTACAAACTGCTTACTCAAAATCTTTGGGGAGGTGAAAAGGTTAATGAATGATATTATTTCAAGGTCATGGGTACGGGGTAACATTGTTGTGTTCTCATTTCTATTATTCCAAATGATGGGCATGAAGAAGTGTATGGAGGTGAGATGTAGGCAGTGATGCAATGCTTTTATGGTGTCTTCAAGGAGGTCAAACATTTTGGTACAAAGTTATCAATATTATGTTTGTAGGTGCTACCTCTTTGATAGTAGTGATGATCATCAAGGGTTTGATTACCTATCTACTGGCTGCATTGGTCATGAAAAGTTTTTCCTAATTATGCCATGGACTTTGGACATAGAAATAATTTGTAAAGGTTTACAGGTCATAAATGGGCATCTACAAAGGGAATGTGTTTTTGCTTTATCTTCAGAGCTAGTGAGCAGTGTTTCTTTTTTAGTGAAATTTCCCATTTTTTCAGTCTGGAAAATATCATTTCAACACATGCAAAGGATTTTGGTGAAAAAATGACCCTAATGCTAGATTTTGAGGGAATTCTTTTTTAAATAGCCAGATTTCTGGAACAGAATTCAGCAGGTAGCCAAAATATAAAAAGATTCTTAAAATTACGTACTTTTGCATCTGATCTATAGCCAAATTTGGCTAAATCTTCTTGTGGATGATCCCCAGTTTGCCTACATAACAAAAATTGAAGGAAACAAAATCCTTTTTGGGTGTAATTTTTGACTAGATTTGAATTTTTTCCTTTATGCATTTGCCAATTTTTCAACCGCAACATTTTGAAGAAACCCTCCTTTGTAAGCATAGCTTGTGTTTATGAGGTCACCCATTTTCATGTTGAACTGAAAAAATGTAAAGGTGAACCAAGGGGTTTGGTATTTATATGCATTTGTCTGCATTGTATTACACCAATTCATTGGGGAAGTCCAAACATTAAAGTTGGGACAAAAGGAAATTGGTTCTATAAAAAATTAAGAGCATTATGGCTCTTAAAACACTATGGGTAATAGTAATATGTTTTGATCTAAGGATTAAAAGTTATCCTGTTAGAATGAATAAGTCCATCGGTTTATCCAACTAGTTCTTCTTGAATTCAGGTTTATTTTGTAGTGTTAGGGCTTCAAGCCGAAATCTCACTTCAGTAGTGACATCTTAAACCTCACACTTTTTGAAAAATGTAATTAATTAAATTTTCTTGCATAACTTTCCTATGGCAATGGGAGATAATTTGTTGGCTCTCACACAACCTTTCATTAATTAGTTTTTTAATCCCCAAAACTTGTTTTTTATCACATATAACATAATGAAAGGAAACTTAGAAATATAATCAATGGGAATTGTTCCACTACAAAAGATTCAACGAGTGGACTCCTTCAATTGTTCCAACTTTGTTTTCATATTGCACAAAGTCAAATTCCACCCCAAATTACATGTGTCTTTGGAACGACCCATCTTTTAACCATGACCAAGCCTTTAGGTGGTGTTCGTCCCATTGCAATGGGGGAAACATTGTATTAATTCACAAGCCATGGTTTATGTCTTTAATTTCGTGAAGCTTTTGCAACACATTTTCCCCACACCAATTTGAAGTTACAACTAAAAGTGGCTATGAAACAATAATCCACAACATTAGATGCACCTTGGACCTTCACCCCAATTGGGTTGTTTTTCAACTAGATATAACAAATGTCTTCAATTGAGTGTCAAGAGAGGTCATATTTCAAAAACTTCATGCAGCAAGTGGGGACATCATAGAACTCATTTTTTTTATTCATGCATTCTATGCATTCGAATTTCATTTTTATTTATAGTCATCGTAATCATGAAGGTGATGTCATAATCATTTCATTTACCATGGGGATTCATCAAGGTGATCTTTGGGGGGGGGGATTATTCATTTCAACCCATGGGCTTAATGTTCTACAACTAGTCATTTCCCTTCTTGTTTATTTCCATCCATTCCAAACGACACTCACATCATAGGTCCCCTTTCAATTGTATCATTTACCTATGAACACTTCTAAACCGAACTTTATGTGATAAGTCTTTCCATCCAACCTCATTAATGCGTTGCATGGTCACCCTTTGGCCTACCACCATATTTCAATACCCCATCCTAGTTTACCGCCCCATTCAAAGGAATTAGAGTCATGGGGGTTCCGCTAAGCACCATAACTTTCACATCATCCTTCATCAAAAAAGCCTACACGAGGATGTTCGACATGTGGACCTTCTCTTTAGAATGGGTGATGTTCATGTGGCCTTTGGAATTCTAATTTATTATTTTGTGCAAGACCCATCATATTTTTTACAATGCACACCTCCATCTTCCACCTTCATAAAATCTTTTATTTCCTTTGGCTCTTCCCTCCATAAAATGTTTGGACTTTTTTGGGTCCAAGATCCTTTGATAGCCCTGAAGGACTTTTATCTTGTAAACAAGCCTCCTTCCCAATAACTTTTAGTGGCATCAAGTTCATATGGACAACCACCATCGCCCTAGTAGCCTATTTAAGGAGTTGGGCCCTTATCGTTTCAGTCATAGTTGTTAGGTTTATGATTGATCATTGTTTTTTCCTTCTTGAACTTTATTACAAGTCAACAACAACACATTTCCTTTCCAACAACACCTCAAGGCAACATGTGATCTTTTACCACCCCCAACCTATGCATGTCTTCCTCCATTTGAACAATTCATCAAGTAACATATGGTTCGACTTCAAAATTCCATCTCAAAATGTCTGCACCATCAGACCCTTTCCAGCATACTTTTTGAAGAGACATTTGAGGCCCATTGTGCCCAGATTTTATCATGTTCTGACCCAAAGGTAGGTGCTTGGTTACAACTCGACTACTTTTCCTAACCTTTTGGTTATTTTCCCTAATTTTTTGCACAACACTCCATACATGATTTGGACTACCCCATCCCTCAATAATAAACACTCCTTGATGTGTGTGCACACATCCCATTGACCCTATACGTATCCACCTTTTACATTGTGCTCATGGCAACAAACACACTAAAACCCATGATGCAATTTGCAACACTTTTACCACCATTGCACGAGATGTTAATTTCCACATGGGACAAAAACAATTACATGCACTTCTTTCAACCACATTCAACTCTTTTTGTCAACGAATAAACATTGTGCTTATCAAAGATGGCATTTGCACATTAGCTAGCATTATCATTGCCAACCCAATGTGAACGAATTTATTTCCCCGATCTTGTGCAACTCAAGGATTTGTTACATTAGATGTAACTCAAGCCAAGGAAAGGAGTTATCACAACCAACACCCCATGGATCAATTCCTCCCCTTAGCAATTGAGATATTTAGTTGTTTACACAAACATGCCGATATGTTTTTACACAATTATGCCAAGGCCTTTTGAACTTGAAGGGGACAGAAGGCCTTCATCTTTCTACCTTGGTTGCTTTGCTTTGTTAAATTTTTCTGATCACATTACAAAAGATGCAAATGTCTTCAACCTTAAGTCGGGTGATAGCCATAGGCTTAGCTATTTCCCGACTTCCACCCCTTCAAAACACACCTCCCATCACCACGGCCGACCTATTGCAAGCCATTTGTTTTTGACATGTAAATATGGCCAACCTTCCACAAGTGGTTGGTTATGGACATACATAGATTTTCATATCAACTTTGAGCCAACTTGACGTCTTGTCACCTCCCTTTTCCTTTATTTTACTCCTTTGTACAATTCCCTAATTTATGATGTGTTTCTTAATAAAGATTTGCATATTTTTAATATTATTGGATCATTGTGGAACCTTATGAACTATTTAATAAGGAAATCAATCTTTATGAAACCCATGAATCTACATAAATGAAGCTTTTGATAGAGCAAGAAGCACATTTGCAAATAAAAACATGCAAATATTGCTTTCAATTGCAACACTCAATTTGATTGTTTTTATTATTTGCAAGTTGTAGGAATTGTGGAGTTTTGCGTGCCAAAAGCAAACCTAATACCACATTGGGTGCCCTAGAAATAAAAGAAGAAAAAATACATCTAGTTAGTGTTGAATTCATCCAACAAATTTCACTATTGACTTGTGTCAATGTTTTTTAGTCTATAGTTGGGAGTTGCCATTGAAAAGCACTTTCACTATTCATGACTACCTCCCAAACCTTTTACACCTTAGCAAGAATGATAACATTCACTATGTTCATTATCTTTTGCACATTTTTCTTAGTGCCAAAGTGGTCCATGAGATCCTTAAAATCACACACAATCACCAACTAACTTTCAAGTCTCTTGCTTCCAAGCTCAAAATTCAACATGACAAATTCAATGATTTTAATGTGAAATCCATTTGTAAAGAACCCCCCAAAAATGAAAAACTAAAAATAAACTTGAGAATCTTGATCGCCATGGAGAAGTGCTCATGAAAATATAAACAACCATCACTAATCATGTTGCAAAACCATAGCTACTTTCAAAAGTTTTTATTTGTTTAGCAACGCTTTTGGTGATGACATTAAAAAGCAATTAGTATTTAGAGCAAGGAACCCCAAATCGTAGCATTAATTTATATTTAGTGATGTAGGCATTGTAACGGGGGAGGGTTTCAACATGTTATTTGTCAAGTTGTTGTTGAAGCCCCTAATAGGGTACTACAATGGAGATGCTTTAAGTTTTCCAAAATAAGAGCCTAAGATAAGGCCAACCCCCCCAATTTGGCAATTTTCCTCACACTAGGGTTTTACACCTCATAAAACATGAGGTGAAGGTTATATTAACATAAACATTTGGAAATCATGACATGTATAAGGGGGAGAGTTCTTATTAGTGTTGTGTAATTCTTTTTTTAAAAGAACCTTTGTGCCTAGTTTCAACATTGTTAAATTTAATTGGGTGGGTTTGAGTTCAATCCTTCAAATTTCTAAACTTTAAAGTTTTGATTTTAACATGTTTTTTCACATTCAAAAATCTCGAAGTCCAATTGAAAAAATAAGCATGGTTCCATGTACATATTACACATTCCTCAATGCTAGAGATTGTATGGGTACAAAATTTTACAATAAATTACAACAAATTTATATAGGTACAAAGTTCAACAACTAATTAAATTTAATGTTTAACTATAAATTTCAGCCTACTTATTAAGTTTTTAAAAAATCAACTTTCTTACTTAACGATTTTGATTTGATTTTGTGTTTAAGAATTTTTTTTCATGATTTCAGTTTTGATTTTGAATTTAGCAAAAGACTCGTTCCACAATCCTATTCTTGTGCCAATTTCAACCCGAGGGGGACATTACTCAAAAAAACAGAAAATACGTGAGAAAAAATATAAGGTGTAATATATTGGTTGTTAGGTAAAAATTATAAGTTAATTAGTTCAGAAATATGGTTATGTATATTTTGAAAATAAATTTGTAATTAATATAAGGTATTTGTAAATCTGTAATATTAAAATAAATAAATAAAAAATAGCATGTGCTTAAATAGTTTAAATATTAGTTGTTAATAGGTTCAATTATTATGAAATAATGTCAAAAAAATTGAGTAAATTTTTTAAAAACTATTGTTGGCATTGGTTTTATAATTATGTTTTTCCAATGCACTTGCAAGTACTCAAATTAGATCTTTAATTTTTGGTAGTTTGAAAAGTAAATTTTAAATATTTAAAAATATATGAATTTTTTCAGCAAATAATTTTTTTTTCTCTAATCTTCAATATTGATGTGGTGAACATTCTAATATATATATTTTTGGTCAATGGAGTTTGTTATCATAATTAAATTCATCCTTAACTTTCAAAAACTAACATAATTTTAGGAATACTTTTGGAGTACTTTTCCAAGTTTAAATGATATGGTACAATTCTTTTTGAGAAGCTAGAAGGATGTTAAAGATGCCACTAAAGAAATTTAAAAGTTACATTTGATTTGAGATGCTAGAGGAAGGTTAGAAGTTTTGAAAAATGTTTTCAATTTTACAAGTAAAACACAAGGTAACAAGGAGGGTCAAAATATCTTGTTTGCACCCGATGATTTCATTTTAGTTCCAAACTTTTCTAACTTCAAAATTTCTAAAACTAATTTTTAAAACTAATATAAGATATTGAAATTGAATGCCAAAAACATTATAAACTATTATAGGGTGGCTAAAATATGTGCATATTAAAAAATTAGATAAAAAGAGGGTGGGGGAAAATATAAATCCAAAACATAATATCCCAAAAATAGTTGTTTGATGTAGGTAGGTCACAAAAATAATATTAAATATCCTCCCAAGAACTTCAATAAAAAGATGTAAACTTAGCTCCAAATCATAAGAACCTAAACCTGAAACCTAAATTAAAACCTTGCAAATTGGATACCTTCACAACATTGGTTCTTGCATGCTTCTAGAGACTTGGAAAAAATTACACCCACTGTAAGCGTAAGATCTCTCCCATTCTTAAGGAGTAAATGCAATATCCCTCCTCTTTGCTAAGAAGGATATTCTTGAATATAAGGTGCACTCCAAGTAAAACTAAGAAATTTCTCTGAGTGCTTTAGGAGAAAGAAATTATGGTAGGCATAATTCATTCAGTACTCTATGTGCAACAATCTTCCATGACAAGGCAACCCAATAATAGCACAGGTATATCCCCAAAGGTCAAGTTATTTTATGCTTGGGAAGTCATTGAGCGTACATTGACAATTACAGGGGCCTTTACAAAACAAGAATTATCCCCCAAAGTCACCCTGATTTTGGGCACTAATTTGACCCCCTAATCCCTGTTTCATCCCCAGTTTGAGTGTATCTGGAACAAGTGAGTAAAGATTGAGTAACCTTCCATGGATACCAGCTCAGAAGATTTGCAAGATTAATTTTTTCTGGGAAAGCTTTGGTTTAGCCAAAGAATGTGAGTAGCAGTCAAGGTGCAGGTCAGGCATATTCAAAGCTCAGGGTAAACCTCTCCTGAGGACCAATTTATGTGAGAAAACTAATTTGGTCCACTTTTTTTTCCCATGTGCTGTTTTCATCCTAACTTCTCATTCCATCTCCATTTAACCCAAAACTGTAGCCCTAGTTTGGGGTACCTTACAGAGTTACCCAGAAAATCATCCTATCATCAGGCCATAAATTGACCCTCTAATTACTGTTTCATCCCCGATTCGAGTGTAGTTGAAATCATCCTGTCCTTGGACTGCAGTTTGAACCTCTAATTCCTGTTTCATACCCAATTTGAGTGTAGTTGCAACGTGAGCCACATTGTATACCGTTTCATGAAACCGGGTATCAGTTGTGAAGATTTAAAAAGGCTTGATTTAATGAAAGAAATGGGCAGTAGCCAAGGCGCTGGTAAGGAATATCCAAAACTTGGGGTGAAACTCCCCTGAAGACCAATTTAGGTGAGAAACTAGTTTAGTCCCCTGTTTTTTTTCCTGTGTACTATTTTCATCACCACATCCCCTTTTGTCCCTAATTTCTGCAAAACTGGGGCCCAGTAGAGCCCAGTTTGTTGTAATGCATAACTCTATAAGCATATTTCAACACACCTCTACAAGTGAATGATCTCTTCAACATTTGTACATTAATAGTAAAGCGCTAATACAAAAAAACATCATCTCTAGGCACACACAAGTATGTCAAAAGTTCATTAGCCTCTTCACATGTGTTGCTAGATAACTTCACACAGACAGGCATGCATTGCCAGAGGTCATCTCCGTAAGGTTGAAAGTGTTTTTGGGTTTGAAACCTGCAGATATCATCATCTATAATCGAGCTCACTCGCATTCAAATCATGAAGGTTCTGCCGCACAAACTGGCCCTGCACACGTGGACGTTGCTCTGCAAGTCTCTTTCTGCTTTGATAGCGCACCTGCATTTCATATCAAGACTTAAGTCAAGACATTGTCCAGCAGTCATCAAAATTCTTGCTAAGAGAAGGATACAAACAGAGAAAGTCCAAGGCTTCATTCAATACCAGGAATGTAACTGCTTCCACTTTGATTGTTATGTGAGTTAGTAGACACTATCTATCAAATTGCAGACAATATATCCACAACTTGAAGGTTTCGCGAGAATGAGTGCAGTCATAACCTTATGAGTCACTCACAAAATTTCAGACTGTCACCTTCATCGTGAACAGCAGTGATCAGCTGCCATGACTATCCACTGACATCATTAGCTCTCAACAATGGATGTTGTAGATAATCCACCCAAAATCTATGTGAAAAAATATACAAAGATCTGCATCCAGAATTTCTGTCTCATTTCTGGAAGCCATGGGAAGACTCAGTTGTGATGTTGATCAGCACTCAAGAAACATAGCTAACAAAAAAAGGTCAATAGCATCCTCATTCAAGCTGCAACAAGATTGTAAGGGTAAGCTTCATTTAATTTTAACTTGTCCCTGTAAAAGCCCAAACATCTGAGACACAGATGAGGCACAGAAAGGCCCGCATAGAGGGTAGTGGTTGGTGCCTTGTGCACACTGGACGTATCCTTAAAAGCACTCAGGCAGGAGCAGAGCAGACAGGCAGGAGACAGCAATGCATCAAAACCTGGAAAATCCCTATGAGTAAAGAGACTGTGAAAGGTTTCTATACCTTTTTCTCAAAACACCTCTCCTTCCTTTTCTGTCGAAACTTGTGCAAAGCAGCCTCTCGAATTGCAAAGCGATTATCCAAACCATTTTCCCCACTCATTTCATCAAGACCTTGGTTCACACCCCCAATATTCACTGCCCCAAACCCACTACCACTGCCACTGTTTTCATCATTCCCAATTTTGCCATTGCTACCTGCTGCCATACCATTGTGTCCCTTGTTGTCATTGTTATGTCCTGACACACTGACATTGGCAGGCATACTGTCATTTCCATTGCTGCTCTGTACATTACTGCTGCCACTATTCCCAACCTTCCTGTCCAGAACTGTGGATGAACCAAAGGTAGGGGCTCCAGATCCAGTCCCAGTGGTTGACTCTTGCTTCTCTTGTTGGGACTGGGGGTTGGGGACTTGAAGCATCTGATGCTGAGAATTGAAATGATGTTCACTGTAACTATGACATAAGTGCACTTGGCTCTGTGGGTGTTGAAGATGGCTGAGACCAGCATGTTCATTTAGTGCAGGAGGGTGATTGAAAATCTCTCCATCTTCTGCAAGATTAGGGGAAGGACCTGCTGCCCCCCATGTATTAGTCCCACGTGGGTGAGCATAATACATAGTTTGCAATGTGGGCCAGTGTGCTGCTGGGATATCCTCATATGACATTGGTGCACCAGCATAGTCTCCCCTGCATTTCACATTTTGCATGCTGGGCACCAGCATGGTCTCCTCTGGGACTTGAGACAATCCTGAAGCACCATTCTTCATCATAGGTCCCATTGCTGAGGAGTTTGTTTCTTGACCATTGCCACTGTGAATGGGTTGGCCATGCATTTTCAAGTGGGTGGAGACTTCACTACTACCCTTTGAGGACCCTGCCTGGTCATGAGGAATGTATGCTTGCAAAGGGCCTGATGCACTTGAAGCTAAGCCTCTGGACACACTGTGAGTCCCATAACCTCCTGCCATTTGGTAGGCTGGAGGTAGTGCACCCCCTGGGGTGTGCTGATGCTGGTGGAGCCCTGTTCCATTGGTGCTGTACCTGCAAAGCAGATCACAAACTTGATTAGAACAGTCCAAACACAGTGCCCACTGTCTGATAAGCAGTACTGCAGCAGGTGGTTTAAGTCATACTTTTAAATCCAAGTATCACATCCAGAGATGAAGCTCAAGAAAGCAGAATGTCCTAAAATGTCTATATGTAACCTTGAAGTATAAATTGTGAGAAATCATCTCGTGAACCAGAGAACTCCTTTACAGGAACCCCTGGATAAAATTAACTGCAAAACAAGTATCCCCCCCATAAAGTCAACAAAATTTGCCAAAATGATCATCAGATCGGTTGAAGTCCATGCATAAAAACTGAAGCATATCATAAATTTAAAAGACAATTTGTAGCAAATCTACCTTGAGAAAGCTGAGCTGCCAGAGTGGCGAAGCATCCGTTGATCATCAGCATCAGTGTCCATTTCACCTCGAGCCCTAGGCCGCTTCAAAGAGAGGTTCAATGCTGGAGGGGAATAAGATTCTGAGGGTGGATTATCCAAATTTTTCTGGCTATTACTACCTCTCCAGTCCATCATTTCTATTCCATCTCCAGGTTGTTCCACAAAAGCTGCTGGTTGTTGACTGGCAATAGAACCAATTAAGTCAATTGCTCTTTGCGAGGTCTTATCTGCAGAATCATCTGCTCCTGAGTTTGACCATTCACCTTCCTGCAGCTCATTACATTTCTCCTTGCAATTATCCACTTCCATCTCTTCCATAGCAGGTGTGGACTCTTCATTTCTGTTTGCTCCACAAGCAGGCTGCTGAGATTTCTTGACATAACCACTGGCTGGCCTTGGTGTTGCCATCAGTAAATCCTGTCCCATTTCTTGATCTGTACCTATACAGGTGCATGGAAAGATGAAGCCAGCTGAAAGAGAGCAACCTCAACCACTAACAGAAGTGCTGGTTGAAGAATTTGTAGTAAAAAAAGCTGCTCTCCCACAAGCTCAGTCTTCACACTGCTGATCTATACCAATATCACTTTGAGACCATTAGCAATTTCCCCAGAGATATATGTAAGTGGAACAGGGAAGGACAATTTGCTTTTCCTACAGCAGTAAGGTTTTCAATCAGGATGGCAGATCATCCAAAAGTCCTGACAAACTTATAAATCTTAAAATATCTCATACCAGAGGTTGATTTTGCTTGCGAAGTCGCCTGCCCTTCATCATCACCATCTCCACCCTCTGTATTAGGGTCATGTTTCCTTTGGCCCACACACTGCACATGGACCTGCACCTTCATCCAATGGACAGAGGAAAAGATCACTCATCTGCTGGTGATGTGTTTATTGAATTCCTTCTTGGAATCTCAAATCAATGCAGGATAATGCTGGAACAGACCACATATCAAAGCTTAATGAAGGGCTATGGGTCTCTTCAATGAGAATGACTGACACAACTTTCAGAGCCAAAACAGGAAAAGGTTTGATGTTACATACTTGGTTCCCACTGCCGTTATCACTACCACCCTGAACATTTAAGCCACTGCTGATATTCTCACTGTCCCCATTGCTGCCAGTCACATTGTTGTATGACCCCATATGACTCTTTGGAACATCTTCTTTTCCTGTCCCAATCCTACTGCCACCAATACTTGACTGCAACCAAATAAGAGTGAATTTTTTCAGCCAGAAGCACACATAGAGACTACTAGACCAACCATAGCCTAAGCCCAGGTATGGATTCAAAATAAGCAATGTTTAAGGAGAGGTTGCAATACTGGAGAGTGCAGAAGGAAACACATTTATTTCATGGCTATGAATGCACAGGCCTGATAAGGACCAGGAAAGGAGAGTAACAAAGATAGGACATTAATACATACAGATTTGCACCTCCTCCAGACATGTTGCCACAGGTTTTTCAGCTCATTTTTGCGCACAGGCTTCACCAGGAAGTCTGCTGCCTCTTTGGACAAACAGTTGAACACAGTGTCCAAGCTGTCATTTGTTGACATCACTGCAGTTTACACTACCACAAATAAGCTTTCTTCTTCAACAGGATCATGCCTATCAAAAATCAATCTTAGTTCCAACAATAGGGAATCCTCACAACCACAATGTAATTCCTGGAAACTTAACAATCTATAACATAGCAGATTCCTTGCAGCATCCACCTCATGAAATCAGACAAACACTAATCCAATTGGAACTCTGATATATCTACCAGCAGAAACCAGTTATCAAGCAGGACTGTTGCAACAGGGACAGAATGCAGCACTCAAAAGTCCTTCTTGTGAAGTAATATGCAAAACTGCCTCTCAACAGATGAAATCAGGAAGGGAGCTTACTGACAACAGGTATTTGCTTGCATGCCTCATAAGATTTTATTTTAGAAAGAAGATCCAAACCCGAAAGGCATGGCAGGATGACATCTGTTAACACAAGGTCAAATTGAAAATTTCTTTTCTCCAGCAGTTCCCAAGCTAGCGCTCCACTTGAAGCAGAAGTTACTGAAAAATGCGACAATTGCTCAGTGACCTTACCCTTTAGATTTTCACAGTTCCTAAGCACACCATGCTGCACAACAGTCATGCCAAAACCTTGTCCTTGACCCCACAATATCTGAAAGCCATGGTGAACAAGCAGTACTTGACATGAGTGCATCAACCCTGGTGAGTGATATCAGGTGTGCAGGTGAGAACAATCAGATGTGGACAAGATCCTGCGGACAAAACTGAGCACAAAATTCATCCCTTACCACAAGTGCAGCACTCAAACAAGTATTGCAATCCATATGTGCTAACAAGAAGACAACAGGAGACCACAAGCCACACATAGTAAGAATGCATGATGAAGTGACAGCTACTTCAAGGATGGTTCCTGTGCATACTGCCCATCAAACAGAATAACAAGATATGGCAATAAATGCAACAGAAAAATGGATCACAAATCTCAGAAATCACTGTTCAGCAAACAAAAAACTGCCGCTTGCACTAACCTTCATAGTTGCAATTCCTCAATAATGCACTCACTACATGTCTTGTGCAGTCATCATTCTCTGCCAACAAAACTCTCAGTTGGCTGTGTGGTAGAAAGCTCTCCCATCCCCCAACACTGGGACCTGACTGCACCTGCTGCTGCTGCTGCTGCTTGGAATGCTGCAAATTCTGTTTCAGCTTAGATTGCTGAATCACAGCTTCAGCAATGACGCCATCTCCTTCCTCAAACTCGTCACCAGTATTTTCTTCATCTCGACCTTCCTCCTCATCTTTTCCGATCTCACGTTTTGTGATCACTTCTGCAGGAAAGTGGCTTCCTCCAAGCTTGCTCCTCATGTGCTCCTTCGCAGATCTTCCTAAGTGCCCCCTGGTTTCCAAGGACCTCAACGTACCTCTGTTTGAACCATTTTCCACCAAAAGCTTCATCTTGTCTCCGGCTCCCACACCGTCGTTTCTGACTCCTTCTCCGTGCAAACAAGTGCCATCGTGAGCCCTGTAGCCGCCCTTCAGCCGGGCCTGCCACATACCAGAAGCTCTGACATTGTTCTCTCTTTCTCTAGGCGGAAAACCACCGGGGGGCCTCGAATCGGACTCATAATCTGCAGTCATAGAAAGGATGGAAACTGAGAGCGACGGACGATTCCGGTCTAAGTATTCTTCTTCTTCTTCTTCTTCTGATGCTTGTCGTGTCCGACGGCGCTGTGAAGAAGCCTGGTCTTGAAGGCAGGCTAACCTTCCGAGCCCTGTCCAACGCTGAGACGATTTGCTGGAACTCTTGGAGGCCAACGACGAGCTTCACGGCACATTCTCCAAGGGATTTGTCGAGCCGCTGCTCCCCGCGTTTGTCTGCACGGGAGCACACTGCGGAAATCCATCACACAAACGTGAGGACAAAAGTAATGAGGTGTCTGAACTACACCATCGTCGGTGGACTGTTCACCGCAGTGTAGTAGTCTGCGTCTGGAATCTACCTCTCGCGCTCGCGTTCTTTGCGTTCACAGAATGGATCAACCCTTCGCATTCTAGCAGCAGACTTGACTGTTCAGGTAATTCTTTATTTGCTCAGAAAAAATTCAGTGGCAACCTGAAGACTATTACTACAAACAAGGGGACATGGCGAACATCCAATATCCACAATCTCGCCCCAAAAACCAAAAAAAAAAAAAAAAAAAACACTCCACGATCTGTGTCGGGAGAAAAGAAAAAAAACAGAAAAAAGAAACACAGAATAATGGCGGACATACATACCTTCTCTGGTTAACTTTGCCTTCTTATAAACTCTGTTTCCCGCACCGCATCCAATCGAGACGATTTTAGGAGTCTTTGCTTCGTCCGATCGAACAACGCCCCGAGTATAAACCGGCGCCTGCTGTAAGAAAACTTGTAATGAAGTATCAAAACGTTGGAAATACGCTCCAAATCTCTATGAGGGCCACAAATCTGAACAGTACACTACCAAAACAGACACGGAACCGAGAGATTGACAAGCTATATAACAAACGGTGTTAGCTCAGAGAAGCGCAGGAAATTTGCACCTAGCAGCGAAGAAAGGTATAAGAAGAACAGTATCGAAGAAGCAACAAACACTGAAAGCAGCAACAACAACAAAGCTCACCACAAGGGAAAAGAAAATAACAAGTCACCAAATCAAAAGCCCTGAGCGATCGGAACAAGCAAACAACGAAAACAAAGAAAAATTTACAAACAGACGAGAGAAGAGTCCAAACAAATCACCAAATCGTGAGCACCAGCACCACTCTTAAGAACAAACAAGAACTGAATTAGAGACAGACTCCCCGGAGCTTGCAACCTTCAACAACACAACCACCTTGCTACAAGAAGAAGAAAAAGAACCCCCCAAAAATAATAATGACAACAATCGAAATTTTCTTCGAACCTCACAGTTGTCAAATGAAACAATTGTGAACAAAAACTCCTCCGACCTCAGAGACAGATTCCTTTTCCTTTTTTCTGTGAGAAACCGGAATCGGACTTTTAGAACCCCAAGCAACTGTGCAGCCTATTAGAGTTCGAAGGTTCCCAGATATGGAACTTCCTGGTTGCCATGGGAACGAGGACTGAGAAGTATTTGTTGTTATTATAGGTTGTCCAGGTAGGGGCAGTGAAAACATGTGTAGCAGCAGTGGAGGCTCAGGAAAAGGGAAAGACTAGAAACGTAGCAGGAGCGGAGGCGCTTAGGAAAAATGAATCTCAGTTCAGATTTGCTGTAGTCAATTCGTGATGAAGCAGAACCAGCAATAAGGGAAAAAGGAAAAGATAAGGGAAAAAGGTGTAAAAGGGTGGTGAAAATTAAAGAACTAGAGAAAATTGACAGTTAAGAGGAGACCAAGGAGGAGTTAAGAAATAGTGGTTTGCTAGACATAGAGGATTTCCAGGGATCGGAGTTACATGTAGCAACAGATGGAAAATTTTAAAATTATGGTTAGTTTTATTTCTTCAACTTTCATCTTATATTTTGTTTAGGGCTTTTGTTTTATTTTGAACTTGTCTTTTAATGGAACCTTTGGGATTTCAATGAGATTTATCAAAACATGTAAACATCAATTTTTTTAGAAAGAGTTTTAAACTTTTTGTAAGTTCTTTTTTTAAGGGTCTAAGTTCTTGTAGAAGATGAGAAAGTAGAGTGGTTTTTAGGTGTGAGGGCCTAGGACTTGAGGATAATCTTTTAGATTGAAGAGGTTGTCACCCCCAAAAAAAACTAACATCTTTTTTTAATTACTGTTGCACATAGTTATTGGAAGTGGATTGGGATTTTATGAAGAAGGTATCACAATTGTTTTTATGAAACTTTTGTGTAGCATTATTTAGCTAAAGTCCTCCTTGACTAGGAACAAAAAG
>Ga0209611_10002002_pt1 | contig 35658 bp, 14 predicted proteins | sample S1TSphgellanicum_3_FD_187693 | JGI IMG/M metagenome (GOLD analysis project Ga0209611, IMG submission 187693) | Host-associated microbial communities from peat moss isolated from Minnesota, USA - S1T2_Fc - Sphagnum magellanicum MG (SPAdes) (version 2) | ecosystem: Host-associated > Plants > Peat...
CACAAATAATAAAATTTGATTGAAGGAAATTTAAGGAAATTCTGAAATATAAATTTGTAATAATGTGCATGTTCAATACACCTAATTATTATTTATATGTAAATTGGATTTTAGTTTACAACATATTAAATAATGATACATAATTTTATTTTTTTGTGGAACGTTAAGGTTTATTAATCTTTATAGACATGATATCTCAATATTTTCTTTAAATTGCAATAAAATTTCACTAAACATTAAAGTACATGTAAATTCTATTTGTGGAAATGAATGCTTATGTATAATGCAAAAAAATTTTGTGAATATACATATTAAAATTTCATTTCAAAATAAAATTTAATGAAATTTTGAAATATGAGTTTGTAATAATGTAAGTTCAATATATGTAATTTATGGTTTCTTTGTAAATCAAATGTTAATTTACAACAAATCAAGTAATGATAAATAATTCATAATTTCTTGGAACTTCAATGTTTATTCATTTTTATACGTATGATGTCTTAATATATTTTTTTAATTGCAATAAAGATTCATTAATTATTAAGGTACACGTAAATGTTTTTTATATCCATGAATGATTACATGTATGATGAATTTTTTTGTGCATATAAATATTATACTTTAATTTGAAAATACAATTCAAAGAAATTCTAAAATATAAGTCAACTTAATAATGTGTATGTTCAATACATGCATAATTTATAATTTCTATGTAAATTCAATTTCAGTTTACAACATATCAAATAAGGATATTTAGGTTTTTTTAAAAAATATGTTCAATACATGTGTAATCTATTATTTCCATGTAGACTTTAGTTTACAACACATCATGTAATGACACATAATTAATTTTTTTATACTTATAAATTATTTTTTCTATTAGTTCCAATAAATTTTGCATCTATTAAAATTATTTATTTATCATTAATTTATCATTAATTTTTAGAATAATTCATAAGTTTTTAGAATAAATTTTAGAATAATTAGTAGATAAATTTTAATTAATTTTCATATAAATTCAATTTTTATTTTTATTTAACACTACTATAGTATAAAATATTTTTTCTTATTCAATATTTATTATATTAGGTCATTTAATAATTCCAACAAGTTAGATAAATATATGAATAAAAATAGTTAAATAACTAGCCTAACCTAAGTACTAGCTACAATATTATTATTAACGTTATTGTTGTAATTTTAGCCAATTATTAATTATCACAACATTATAATAATTATTTTAATTAAAATATCATTAAAATATATATTATTGAATATTTATATTTGAGTTAATTCTTGTTTTATGAAATGTTAATAAGAATTCATAATGAATTTCGAATTTTAAAAAAATCAGTGATAAATAATTATTTAATAAATAAATACAATTAATTATTGATTTTTCCAAAAAAACTAATCACCGTATTATTTTATAAATGATGATAATATGTTTCATTGTTTAATTATACAATTATATAGTTTAAAATAATTGATGAATAATTATTATAAGTAATTAAGGTAAGTAGCTAGACCTAGGCTAAGTAGATTATTAGTTTAAGTCCAGGCCTAATTAAGTTTAGACTAGCTTGTACAACTAGATTACAACTATTTGAGTTGCAATTAGGTTGCAATTGGATTCCAACTAGGGTAGATAGCAAATGGTATTCTATCATCGAACGCTTTCAAGTTTTCCCTCATTTCAACACCAAATTGAACGTTTTTTATGTCATTGGAAACGCAAAATAGAAAGCTACAAATTTCCGTTGAACCTAAAAAACAAAAGAACAAAGCAGAGAACACAAGAAAAGAAAAAGTGACATTTTGTCTCAAATTTTGTCTTTACCCCCTTTATTTCTAGCAACTATATCTTGCTCAATTCTCATTCATTTTGAACAATTTCAAAGGCTACACATGTGCTATTTCAAAATCTATAAAACTTGTTTAAAGTGAAAAATTAAAAAAATAATAGTTGAAGAGTTGAAGCTTCAAAATCATACTAAACACTTATGAAAAAATCCAAAACACGACCCCCTTCACTTTGAAAGGGCATATCTTGCTCATTTTCCATTAGATTGTAGCGTTTTTTACATATTTGGATATGCTAGGTGGAGGATTATAAAATTGTTTTAAGTTTCAAAAGGAACAGACCATGGACAAGAGAGTTGTAATGATCCAATATCATTAAGTGTTTAGTGATAGACGTGTTTTCCCTAGGTTATAATTAAAACTTTTTACCCCATATTGTTTGGTTTCCATTCCATGAATCCAAACTATATAAAAGAGTGCACTAGGATTATTGGATAACATAATAAAGATGAAAATCTAATACCCATTTGGGATGAACCAATCAAAAAGGTTCAACCCTAAAGGTTCAACCAAATGAAATAGGATTTCATTTATTAATTGCCATGTGGTTTAGGTATAGGCCTAACATAAGTGCCTAAATCTAACCCTAATTTAAGCCTAGATTAATTGGCCTATGTTTAGATTTAACCTAGGTGCCTAGGTTTAGAGCTAACCTATTCTTAGGCACCATGTGGCCTAAACTATTGATGTGGATGTGCCACGTGTCATATAATTATTTGTTGACCCTAAATTTTGTGAGCATGCCATGTGTCATTTAACTATGCGATGACCCCACATTTTATGAATGTGCCACATGTTAACATTGTTAGTGTGCCACATGTCACCAAACCACTACCAAACACTACTACCAAAGTGCAGTGTAATTTACTAACTTAAATCACTATGGGACTTTAAAAGTGAAATAACTTCATTGAATTTTACTGATTTCACCTAATGATAATTATTTCACTATAATATCATTATGTAGACATCATGTTTCATTACTAGTTAACATAATTTTGACGCGCTCCCAAGTCACGGGGTGAAACCCACTTGGGGGTTTCCCAAAGTCAAGTTGCAAAAATTGTGACTTAGCGACGCGCTCCCGACTTCCAACTCTAAAAAGGGGTAGAGGGTCCAATTGGGAGCCCAGAGATTAGACTAGTAAGAGGGACTAGTAGATCAAGCACGAATCTGCATCAAAACAAACCACCCACGTGGTTAGTTCACATTCCGGGACACCCTTGGGTGTTGGGACAAGCCACGGGCACTTTGGACCACGAGACACACCAAGGCCCGGACTCGGGGGAAGCCGCCACCTTCCCCCTTATAGTATTCTCTGTGGCTGGTCGCGGAGGCTACATTCGAATGGCACATTTTGTTGGGACTCCCGAAATGGAGTCCCGAAACTGTCCCGGCTGGACTCTCGGAACTTTGAACGGCCATAGTTCCTCGCCCCGAACTCGAATTGGGACAAGTCCTAAATCAAAGTTGTAACTCTCGTCGAGAGCTTTCCAACGACGTGTCGCGCTCTTCAAGGCGACGTCGGGAAGAGGTCGATTCCTGACTTTTAATGGTCGGGAGTCAAATTGCCAATTTGACTCCCGGCCCTTCTTTTGCCCATAACTTGGGCTGCAGATGTGCGAATGGCCAATGCGAGGCCATTTTCGATATCTAGGTTTCAAAACCTTTCCAATGACACCAAGAACGCTTCAATGTGGGGTGTTTTGGGTCTTGCTGTCAAGCTCTAAACATTCGGGAGTCCCGGAGGGCTCCAAACCTCCAACTTTTCCAAGTGTTGAGCTTCACCCCCACACTTGGCCAAAGTGGGGTTGCGACAATTCACTATTACAATTTACTATAACAAATAGGTTTATTATATGTTTTTAAAAATATTTTATCTATGTTAGTTTATGATATACCCTATATTATTTTAAGTTATTTTAGTTATTCTAACTTATATTTTATGTTATTATATGTTATTATAAATTATTATATGTTATTTTACCTTAAAATATCTTGTTTAGTTTATTATAAGCTTTTAAATTATTTTAAATTAAATTATTCAACTAACTTTAGGTTATACTTTAGGTTATTTTATTTAAAATTAATATATGTTATTTCAAGTTATACTTTAAATTATTCAAGGTCATTCTACTTTATGTTATTATAAATTATTTTATCCTAAACATAATAATTTTAAAATAATTTAAAACAAAATATCATGACCAAAGGTAAAAATAACTTAGAATAGAAAATAATAACCTATGAAAAATATTTTTAAATACCCTATAATATAATAACTACCAATAGCCTATGATAGTATAACATAGAATATCAAATAATAATTTATAATACAATAATCACCAATAGTTGTAATATAACATATAATAACCAACAATAACTTATAATACGATAACCATTAATAACCATTTATAAAATAGCCACCAATAGCCATTAATAGAATAGCCACCAATAGCCATAAATAGAATAACCACCAATAGCCATAAATAGAATAGCCACCAATAAGCCATTAATAGAATAACCACCAATAAGCCATTAATAGAATAACCACCAATAAACCATTAATAGAATCACCACCAATAAACCATTAATAAAATAGCCACCAATAGATTAATCACGAATAGCCATTAATAGAATAACCACCAATACCATTAGTAGATTAATCACAAATAACCATTAATAGAATAGCCACCAGTAGCCAATAATAGAATAGCCACTAGTAACCATTAATAGAATAGCCACCAGTAGCCAATAATAGAATAGCCACTAGTAACCATTAATATAATAGCCACCAATAGCCAATAATATAATAGCCACCAATAGCCATTAATATAATAGCCACCAATAGCCAATAATATAATAGCCACCAATAGCCATTAATATAATAGCCACCAATAGAATAACTACTAATGGCCATTAATACAATAACCACCAATAGTTATTAATAGAATTACCACTTAAAAACATTGAAAGCCCCAAATAGAATAGGTACCAATAACCATTAATAACCACCAATAACACTAATAAAAGAACAACTAATAACCATATATTATAATTGCTTAAGATTGCCAAAAATAATTTAAAGTGAAATAATTTATAATAAACAAAAATAACTTAAGGTGAAATAACTTTCAATAGTCAAAAGTAACTTATAATAGTTACAAGTAGTGTAAATTAAAATAATTTATAATAGGCAAAAATAACATAGAATAGGAAAAAAAATTTACAATAGCTAAAAATAGTTTAAGGTGAAATAAGTTAAAATAACCAAAAGTAATTTATAATAACAACAAATAGTTTGAATTGAAATAATCTACAATAGCCCAAAATAACATAGAATAACCAAAAAAACTTACAATAGCTGAAAATAACCTAAATTGAAATAAGTTAAAATAGTCAAAAATAAATTAAAATAACCAAAAGTATTTTAGGGTGAAATAGCCAAAAATAACCAAAAGTAAATTAGAATACCCATAAATAGCCGTAAATAATGTAGGGTGAAATAATTTAAATTAATGAAAAATAGGCATATAATAATTGAAAGTAGCTTAACATAGGTAGTATTATTATATTAACCAAAAAAATCCATTTATTAAAAAAAATTCAAAATAATGGTCATTGAAATGTTATTGAATAATGATATTCAATTTTTTTTTATTCAAATGATTTTAAACTTTCAAAAGGAGTAAATGTAATTATGTACATTATTGAATTTTAAAAAAAAGTAAACTCGAATCATTTCATTTGAACAAAATCTCAATAAGATATGAATTTTTCAAATTTTATGTTTTTATAATGAAGTATTTGATAAATAAAATGTAATGTAATGTATTATCACAACAAATGTGGTGACTTGATGGTAAGGGTGTTTGCCGCAATCCAAAGGTCAAGGGATTAAACCTCATGGATGGTGTTGTGTGTGGTCAACAATGGTATGTTAACCGAATATTTTCCTATTAAATTCCTAGGCTACGTGCCTAGGTTGATTATATGGCCTACCTACCTACCCAAGCTAGGTTTTCAACCTAGTGTAAGTAGTGACACATGTCAATAATAGGCTTTAAAAATCATGAAATTATCAATAATATTATATATTAAATAATTAAAATTTAATTAATTTCTATACTGGTTAATTAATTAACTAGCAAGTGAATGGTTTGGTAAATTTGTATTTCACTTGAAAATAACCTTGTTTCACTAGGTAATAATGAAACAAGTCATTGTTCGTAGCAATTGGTCCCCGTTCACTAGGGGGTTAAACAATTTCACTAGGTGAAAATGTCCAAATTCACTCAAAAATCTAGTGAAACCCAAAGTGAACTAGGACGCATTTCCTAGTAGTGAAATGTTCAATTTACATAGTTGCAACATAGTCGAAATGTTCAACTTACATAGTTACAACTTAGTTGAAATTAAAATTATATTTTTGGATGATGTCATGCTTAGTTAGCATATGAAGTTCATCCATTAGTCGAATGTAATTGACAACATCCCTCAACTATATTGGTAGAACAATTTTCAACTAAATTGGTAAGTAGTGGCATGTAGTGGTTATTGATGTGGTGTTAACATGTGGCATAAACTTTCGACTGTAATTTCATTCTCGACTTGTACTTTTCAACATTACTGGTTAATAATTACAAAAAATATTTCCTAGTTACAAAAAAAAAATTGTAGCTATATGTGTAGTTTTTAACTTGGTTTATAATTGAACAATATTAAAACATAGTTATAAAAAGGGGGGTTTTCTACTAGTGTTTATGGCACACCTTCTGGTGGCTTTCAATAGAAGCATAAATTTCACTAGGTGACGCAGGACCAAAAGGGCAAAGAAAGTTTCTAGGTAGTGTTATGCTTTGAATTTGATTCTTTCAGATAGGAAAAACTCCTTTATTTTATTTTGAGAAGGGGTGGTGGTCCATATTGGCTTTTTGTTGTTTCTTGATTTTTTTCCTCAAGTACAAAAGACGACAATTAGTCAGGATCTAGGCTTCTTGTCGTCTTCAACTGTTTTTTTTAGTTGTTGTACACAAAGGCACCACATGTCATGCCCAAGATTTAATGTAATTATTAATAAAATTTCAATCATAAAAATTAATTTATAATTAATTCATGTAAATAATTAATCAATATAGCCAAATAAGTATAATAAAAATACATTTAATATTATAAATTTATGATTTTTATATTAATTCAATTCAATTATAATGGAAATATATAGTTACAATAATTATAATTTATAATTAGACTATATTAATTAATTTTAATCAAAAATAAAACTTCTAAAGTATAGGGCTTTTAAGCCTTTAAATATAATGAACAATATTTTTTATTATTGATATTGGGAACATTTAAATTTGCAATTCTTATTGTTTCAAGTTGTTTTTGCATAAAAAAGTTGTAGCAAGTAAGAAAAAATAAGTTATTATCCTTTTTTATATGTTGTTTGCAATTGTTTGTTTAAGGGAGCTTGAAGTTCTTGGGTAGTGATGGCAATTGTTATTGTTGGGGAGATTCAAATTTTGTTTTTCTTTTTTGGATTAATTATTGTTTAAGGATTTGAGTGCTTTTGTTGTAAGATGGCACGTCTTTGGAAAAAACTTAAAAGCCAAGGAAAGGTGACTGCCGATAATCAATAAGTGGAATAAAAAATTATCATCTATACTCCTATTTTTGAAGGTAAACCTTAATCCCACTTTTATTCTTGAAAGTAAATTTGTTGTGATGGATGATACATTTCACATGATAAGGTTTCAAAGAGTGTAATGTAACACATTACAAATAAAAAATCCCAATCTAAACCCTAAACCCCATCTTCATTATCTATTTGAGAGTGGGGATAGGGTATTTTTTTGCCCAATTTTTTCCAAGCAATATCCTCATTGTTTGAAATTTTTAATTGTTAGCTTATTTGCAATGCCCTCCTTGTATTTAATGTTTATTTGCTAGTTTGTAATACCTTCATATTTTAGATTTTCTATTGCTAGTTTATTTGCAATACCTTCATATTTTGTAGGGTTTTCTTGTTGGTCTATTTGCAATACCTTCATATTTTCTAGGGTTTTCTTGTTGGTCTATTTGCAATACCTTCATATTTTGTAAGTTTTTGTTGTTAGCTTGTTTGCAATACTTTCATCATTCTTAAAGATTAATTTCTGGTTTAATTTTGAATGTTGTTCTTGTAGGGGCTCTGGTGGTTTCACATGAAAGTGATCAAGTAGAAGTACCACCAAATCATGCAGTGGAAAATGCAGATTGGGTGCACGAAGGGTTAAGGTGGAAGTGCAAGATCAATGGATGCATCAACGCTTATGTGGCTAAAATGGCTACTTCGTCAACATTTGGACAATAAACACGGGCTTCGCATGAAGGTAGGCAAATATGGTCATCCTTCTACTCATGTTAGGGGACCAAGGCAACAAAATCACCATGCTATGATTGCTCGAATTTTGAGCAACCCACATGCAAGGCAAAACCAAAATGAAAAGAAGGTTCTCCATAATGTGAAAAAGAAAGCAGAGTTAGAATGGGATGAACTCCAAACCCAAGCGCAACAAATGGAGTAAGTTAAACGGCCTTTGTTGGTACGTTTAACCTTTGAGATCTTGTTAGGCATCATTCGGATTCCAGTATGGGGGGTGGGGTTCATCCCACAAAGTGCATGGGCACGCCTTGAAAAGGACGAAAACCTTGTTGAGACAATTTGGGCAAGCAAAGTTACTTATGCAAAACCTTTGAAAGTTGCATGGGGTGTTCGGAATTGGACATTGGAGTCCAATAAACGCAACCAAGTCAAAGAAATGGATGCCATATCCAAGTATCACGATTCCGAAATCATTCATGGGTGGTACATTTCCATACTTATATTTATTTTTTAAAACATTGTTTACATCTTAACATTGGAATGTAATTTGTTTTTTTATTTTCTTGTGTTAGGCTTCGGGGCACAACAAAGGAAGCTTTTGTTGCAAATGCAATTCGACTTGCGCTTGAGCATCATTAACTATTTACTCATTACCATGTAGCAAAAGCTATAGAAGTTATAGCAAAATATCACACCAGTATAGGCATTCCTTCTAGTTCATCTTCTTCAAAGGAATAATTATAGATATAGTTTTAGTGCACATATGCACCATTGTGTATCAAGCCATTATAAATTAACTTAACATGATATAGTTTTGTCACCATCTTTTTTGTAGTGTGATTACTTGAACATTTTTGTATCAATCCACTTGTTTTAATTTTGACCTCTAATTTTGGGATTTGTAGATTTTGGGTTTATTTTATGCCATGTTGCACACAATACCCCCACCCATTACAAATGGATTACATTTACTATAAACCAAATGAACAATACCTTCATCTAATAAGGTTAGCACATTATGTGGCCACGCTAAAACATTTAAGTAATACCTTCATTATCCTTATCATGAAATACTCGCACAATAGCCTTAATGAAAAATGTAATTTAACTTTTTATATAATTACATTGCCCATTTTCGTGAAAAGATCCCTTGGTGCATAAATCGATTTGTTTATGCAAGTATTGCAAACTTTTGATCTTCTCTTGTTTATGGTTGGGTTTTCCATAAAGCATTTCAAATTGCAATACCCAAATATCAACTAACTCATGTTCAGGTTCCATTACCCTAATCTACACTTTTGCCTAATATATGTTTCAAATAAATAGGGGGGACATTAAATTTAGGGAAATTAAGCACATCTTTTTGTCATTAATTGTTTTAAAATAACTTTTTTCCTAACATTTATATTATTTTCATGGAATTTTTTTTAAATGAATTTTTGTATTCACATACACACATATATTTAATGAGGTTCCTATTTTTATTTTCTTTTTCATTAAAGGAGAGGAGAATGAAGGTGATTTCATGACAAAGGTATGAATGATAAAAAAACCTTCCCACTTGTTGGGGTCCCCCCCCAAATTAGGTATAAAACATAAGTTCACATTTTGTACACAATTTAGGCTTATGCAAAAATAATTCAAAAATTAGGTTTAACATTTAGTTCTAAAAAAGTTCTTAAATTCCACCATTAAAGTTCTATAACCAATTCTTTTTGTGTTTATTTAATTTAGGGTCAATGTAAGGATTTTTTATTACATACAAAGGTTTTAACTCAACATTTTAAGGTTCATTATATAGGTTTGCTTAATTTTTCAAATTCAAACCTATGCATGCATTAGGTTGTAATGTCTACATGATGAGGGTTAAAGTTTTCAATTTGTAATATTGTACCCTATCACCCTATGTTAAATCCCAAATTGCAATACTTAGGTAAATTTATGTTATGTAACCCCCCTTTATTTCATAATGCAAAAACCTATTCCCTCGTCATCTAAGGTTATGTGAGATCATTTTGTTTACCAAATGCAATACCTACATTTAGTGCATAAAAACAATAAGATGTATCCAAAAAATACCTATTTAAAAAAAAAAACCAATTATCAATACCTTCATCTTTAGGTGTAAGCATTGACTATGGGTATGTCCTAATTTTTCCAGACCTTAATTTGTAATACCTACATTGTTTGTAGTGAGTGTTAAGGTGATCATTAAGGTAATTTTACATTTATTACTATAATGTAAAATTACCAATTTACCATAGTAAGCTTATCATTATACCTACATAAATTTATAGTGTACCTTCACCAAAAGCCCCCTTTTGGTTAATAAAAAATTATTATGCGAGTATTGCAAAAACTTAGTCCTTCATAGTCTAGGTTTATTTAGGGGGATCTTGTTCACCAAATGCAATACCTACATTTAATGGACCAAATGTAATAAGAAATATCCAAATGATATTTATAACTAAAACAAATCATCATTCTAATGAAAAAGGTAGGACAATACCCACATTAAGTGGTCAAATCCCCCTTTGGAAAGAGTAGGGAATTTGTAATACCTTCATTTAACATAATTAATACCCACGAAAGATATGAAATTATATGCAATACTTGTGTTAGTGTTCATTAACCTTAAACTATGATATACCCTAAACCTTGTAATACATGCATGTAATACCAATTAAATGCCATAAGAAATAAGATGGGTAAACATTACCCGCATATTGACCTGGTGATTATTGTACAATTGATTTGCAATACCCACCTCTATATAATTTTTTAATGAAATATTTTTATTTGAAAGTTTTAAAAGAGATGTGTTATATAGCCTTAATAATGTAACTTTAAATTTCAAACCCTATATGTTCACTGATACAAAAATTAACATATTAACACATAAATAATCTATTCTTTGACACAATTGTAATATGATGCACATTTTAGTAATGGAAAATTAAAATGGGGGATAGGTACAAACAAATTTGTGTTTTTTTAATTCATGAACCCTCTTCTTACGAATATTTCCATGTTTTAACATCGTTTCATGCCTATCCTTCATTCAGTGCACTAAATTACCAAGTCCATCATTGACACAATGAAATACCATCCCAAGATGCATGACTTCATTCACCTTGGAAAGACGAATACCTCATAGATCTGTTGTAATAACACACAACAATGATGTGGTGTGGTCTATGACTTGAACCCCACCTTATTTGACTTCATTGATGATTTCTTGCATTATGTCACCCATTCAAACAAACATTTTTTCCATGGAGGTGGATGAACTTAAAGGTTGGTTGTGATCTTTTTTTTTCCAAATTGGGGGAAGTATCATTTGGTCTCATAAGCTCACACATATCAACCACCCATGGTTTTTCAGAGTGATATTCATCGGCCTTTTCATCATCAAATTCATTGTCATAAATGTGCAAATAGATAGGATCTGCAAACATGGCAATAAAACCTCCATGATCAAATCCATACCATGTCCCACAATATTGAATGATATATTTTTTAGTACATGTAAACAAAATGTCAACTTGATGTTTACATAAATTTCCACGCAATGCCCATTCACATGTGCAACAAGCATACTTGGTGAAAGGAAGTGGGACCTTATATGTCATATTCGAATGTTGTTAACTTCGTACCATCCATGCATGGCTAGTTTCATTTGAATCATCTATCCCATGGGTGACATTGGTGTGAGGGACCAATGTGGCCTTCTCAACATTCGTTTTCACAATGTGTTCCACAACTTTGTTTTTTATGAACCTGTGTTTTTTCATTTTAGTTGTGTGCGTATAGTGTCTTGCAACCATTGTCATGAGTCTCCACATTAACTAATTAATTTATCGACCTCAAAGCCTTTTTGTTTCCAAAGAGAACCAACATTTCAATGCCCCATGGTAAGACTTAATTAATGTTTGTGTGTCCTGGTTTGAATGTGGCACTCGTCAAAACCCCACCATCCATAAATCTACAACAAGATATAGTGTGCATCCATAAATTGTCATGTAGGTATTGCATTTAGGGCTCCCACATATAATGTGGACTAAGGTCATAATGTGGGTATTGCATTTTTCCCCCATATACAATGTGCATCTTTAAATTGTCATGCAAGTATTGCATTTATGGCTTTCACATGTAATGTGGATTATGGTCATAATGTGAATATTAACACTTTGCCCCCACATATAGTGTGCATCTTTAAATTGTCATGTAAGTATTACATTTAGTGCTCCCATATAGTGTGGATTAAGGTCTTAATGTGGGTATTGCATTTAGCGCTCACATGGGATTGTTAAGTCCACCATTGGTGTTTTTACCTTAATTCAAAGAGTGAATATTTGGGATATGCACAACATGGTGCAACAACAATAATGGATTGAAAGTTAATTCACATACCAACTTGGAAATAATAGGTCCAAAAATATCAAGTCCATGAATCACCGGATAAATGTTGGATGAAACTTTCAATGATCTTTATTTTCCTACGAGTCATGAAGGTTTCAATGTTTTCATTTGGTTCAATGGGCATGTACATGATGATGTGAAGGTCATCCAATATTGCACGTCACATTTCATTATCTTTGATTTTTTCCATCAAACGTAAGTGCCAAACCTTTAAGAAGTGCCATGCGCAAAGGTAAATGAACACTTGATCGTCGCCCCACACAATCTTAACCTTGCATAAAATACTAATTTATTATCACTTCAATTAATAACATTATTTAAAATGGAGAATGTGGGATGAATTTTTGAAATGGCTCCGTGTACATAAAAGTTCAAAAAAAGGTAGAATGAAAATAAAACTCATCGCAATGCTTGTAATTCTTGCGGAGCATCATCAATGATGAAACATGAAGGTTCCATTTAAGGTTTTTCCTTAGAAGCTTTGTTTTCAAAGGAGTTAGCCATTCCGTCAAATCATCGCATATTTGGTGGCTTATAATGATCCATGCAACCGGCACTCTAGTGTGATGTGCATCAAACACCATCAATGTGAACAAATGAAATTTCACATCATTGGTGCCGAAGGTGGCATCCATTGAGATTGCCCCATTATCACTTAATGAAACCATGGCTTGCAATTGAGATGGGGTTTGTATCCCTGTTATGAATGGGACATGAATCCCATTATCCTAACTTACATCTTGAATATAAAACACATCATCTGGATGACTAAATGCCCATGTGCGCGGAAATGGCCGGATTTTGGTGTAAACACCAACTTTTTTTTTCGTGTTTGCGATCCAAGTAAACAATGTCTTGTTATCTAATGAAATCATCTCTTGTCATTGATTCGAGCCCACCATATTGCTTTATGTTTATCATATATTTGTTTGATAATGTAACCTAAACCCAATTGGGTCCAAATGTGGTCCTTGAGGGCTTGTGACATTCGTGGGGCAAAAAAAGATGGTTGTGCAATGGATTCAAGGTCATGTTTCCCATGGTCAGGCTCACCATTGATTCGCGTACGAGGTCGATGGTAGAAGATTATTTTTGCCACCTTAGGTTGTGTGTACAATTGCCTTATCAAAAATTGAACTAAATAACCCCGTTTAATGGATCGATGGTGATTTAAATCTCCACAATTATCTTTCGGCCCATACCCACATGCATACCTACAAAATGTGAAATAAATTTAAGACCTAAAGTTTGGTACAATATGAGATTAAAAAACAAGTTCCATATAACAAAAATGAATAATAGAACATCATACCAAAATATGGCCAAGGTGGTTTTGGATTCTTAGCATTTTTACATTTTTTTGTGAGGGTACTTGCTTATAAATGTTCCACTCCATTGGGAAGTCTTCATGCCTTTGTTCACCGTTTAGAAATTCCGAAATTCATGCATGTGAGATGTATGCACACTCAACTTCAATTATATGTGGTCATCCATGTCGAACATTTCTTTTCCACACCAAGTCCATGTTGTTAAAAGGTGATTTCTTTGGGTTTTGAATCTCAATATATTGAGATTTTAAAGCATGACCCATGTTTGAAATTATGCCTTGAGCTGATTGTACAAGAAAAAACAATAAATTGATATTGATATCCAAAACTTGATATTTGTAATATGTTGAATTACATGTTAATTGTCATATTCAATACTAATGCAAATGTACATGTTTTAAGTATTTAATTTGTAACCTTCATCTAAACCTTATATAATCATGCACCTAATACCCTAAATGCTAAGTATGGAGAACATATGATATAATTTATGGCCATAATTGTAAATTTTTAATCCATTTGATCTATGGATAATCTAAAAGTAATACCCACATGATAGTTAACAAATACATTATTTATGGAAAAAATAAATGCAATACCTACATGACAATTTAAAGATGCACATTGTATATGGGGGAAAATTGCAATACCCACATTATGACCTTAATCACACTATATGTGGGAGCCCTAAATGTAATACCTACATGATAATTTAAAGATGCACACTATATATGGGGGGAAAATGCAATACCTACTTGATAAGTTAAAAATGCACACTATATGTGAGGGCGAAGTGCAATACCCATAATATGACCCTGATCCACACTATATGTGCGAGCCCTAAATGCAATACCTACATGACAATTTAAAGATGCACACTATAGATGGGGGAAAACTGCAATATTCACATTATGACCTTAATCCACATTATATGTGGAAGCCTTAAATGTAATACCTACATGATTTTTTAAATCTGCACACTATATGTGGGGGCAAAGTGCAATACCCACATTATGACCCTAATCCACACTATATGTGCGAGCCCTAAATGCAATACCTACATGATAACTTAAAGATGACACTATATATTGAGGAAAACTACAATACTCACATTATGACCTTAATCCACATTATATGTGGGAGCCATAAATGCAATACCTACATGACTTTTTAAAAATGCACATTGTATATGGGGGAAAAATGTAATACTCACATTATGACCTTAATCCACACTATATGTGGGAGCCCTAAATGCAATACCTACATGACAATTTAAAGATGCACATTGTATATGGGGGAAAAATGTAATACCCACATTATGACTTTAATCCACACTGTATGTGGGAGCCTTAAATGCAACATTTACATGATAATTTAAAGATGCACACTATGTGTGGGGGCAAAAAACAATACTCACATTATGACCCTAATCCACATTATATGTGCGAGCCCTAAATGCAATACCTACATGATATTTTAAAGATGCACACTATATATGGGTGGCAAAATGTAATATTGGCATTATGACCCTAAATCCACATTATCTATGGGAGGCCAAAATGTTAATTCCATGTATCAAACATGGAACATTCTTAATGGAATTTGATGACTATATTAAAACCATATAGGGAAATTGATTTCTTTAAATTATGAATAAAACAATACAAAAACATAAGAAAATGATTAAGAAAAATATCATACCATTGATGTTAAATGATGATATCACTTCAAAAGAGTTGTATCTTGATTTGAAAACACAACCTAAATAAATCAACATACATTTCATTAAGCCTTAAACTTAAAACCCTAAATAATCTTACTGATAAATGTTTTCAACCTAATGATTATACAAACAAAACTACAAATGGAATACAAAAAAAAATTATAACAACTATGTTTTGAATTTTAAAGTTAATCAATTAAAAATATAATGAATGGAAGCATTAGCCTTAAAGTTTAAAACTAATTACCCCAAAAATTTATATATAAACCTAAACAATTTTAATGGTAAATGTCATAAAATTTAATAATTATATAAACATATACAAATGCCATACAAAATAATCTTTTAGGAGTGAATGATGAATTAAAATTGAAACACAATGAAAATAAAAAATTAAATGAATGAAATAAAACTTTATTCTCTTACCTTTAGTGTGGTCACTTCAACTTGAGACTTTCTTCATTCACCTTCAAAAGAGATAAAATGCATCTTGTTGCAATATTTGTATGTGAAAATTTGGCCAAATTTCCCCCCCAAAATCTAACCTAAGATTGATTTTGATTAATATTAAAAATTGTGCAAATATTCATAAATGTTTGATGTCTTTTTAACTATATATTTTTCAAGCCTATTCCTTAATTAAACTAAGTACATCTTGCATTAAATGGTCCAAAGTGGAGGTAAAGGATTACTGCCAAAAACATTTTCACAGCTACAATACGCACATTTTACATTATAATTTTTGTAATTGAAGTCCATAATTTGCAAGTGCATAGGTAGGTATAATGATGTGTTGGTAGGTAGGTTTCGCCAATAAGTAGATGTATTACAAATAATTAAAATGGCATTACTGAAAAATGTATCTACTTTTTTTGTTAATTTCTAGAGTAGGAATTAGGTAGAAGTTTAACCAATAAGATATATAAAATTTGCCAAGAAATAAAAGTTTAGTTAAGAAGAAATATAATTTTAGCCAAAAGTACAAATTTAACCAAGAAAAAATATAGGTTTGACTAAGAGAAATAATTTTAACTGAGAAGATATATAGGTTTTGCCAAGGGATATAAGTTTAGTCAAGAAATATAAGTTTAACCAAAAAAAAAAGGTTTAGCCAAAAGATATAGGTTTTGGCAAAAGAAAAAGTTTAACCAGTAAGATATATAAATTTAGCCAAGAAATATAAGTTTAACCAAAAAGAAATATAGGTTTAGCCAAGAAATAGAAGTTTAATCAAAAAAAAATATAAGTTTAGCGAACAAATAAAAGTTAACCAATAAAATAGATAGGTTTAACCAAGAGATAGAAATTTAACCACTAAAATATATAGGTTTTGCCAAGAGATAGAAGTTTAGTAAAGAAAAACTATAAGTTTAGCCAAGAATAAATATATGTTTAGCCAAGAAGAAACAAGAGTTTTGCCAAGGTAAGTAAAGGATTAGTTGTTAGTTAGTAGGCAAGGCTAAGATTTAGGTCAATGTAATAGTTAGGTGGGAGGGTAGTATGGAGGTTAGGGTTGGGAAAAAATTGGCAATGAAAAAAAAAATGGTTAAAGGTCAATAGCCAAAAAAGATTGACTGTGGTAGAATGTTGGTTAACATAAGCTAAAGAGGTGAATGAAAAAGAGGTGAATCATCTAGTCCATATTATTGGATAGAACGGCCAACTAATGCAATCATGGGGGCTGGTTCACTCTAGCTAGTTCTTATATCAAATGTAATTACATGACATGAGTTTTTAAGAAAAACTTACATTCTAAACTAGACATTTACATGGGGCACAAAAGAAACATGGTATAAAATCAAATGTTTTAGCATGTATACATATTTATTCTTTACCTTTACAAGTATACACCTCTAGGTGTAGTTTTACTAACATGTACCAAAATTAGCAAAACAACACCTTTGTAACCATAACTTAATTTGTGTATCTAGCATTGAAGGGGGGGAAATTTACAAATTAAGTAGTTTCTATGCAATGGTATTTTCAATATATTGGTATACATATTTTAAAATTTTGAAATTAATATAATGAATAAAAAATACCCAAAAACATTTTAAAAATAATTGTAACAAATGTTTTAAACAATAAAGACATTCAAAGCATGATTTTAAAATATTTGAAAATGATATTTCTTGAAAAAAATGTAATACAAACCTTAACATAGTAATATCAAAAAACTTTGAAGATTGTTTAAAAGATATATTGAAAATATTTCAAAAGCGTTCTTGATAAAAAAAAACAATTGAAATGGTCTAAAGGAGTAAGTGTGGCTCATTATAACATGGTTCAACCCCTTTCATCTTATTTGTTATTTTATTTGAATCAAGTATAAAGCTAGCTTGTGAATTATCAAACAAGTTTTAAAATCAAATGTCTAAGTAGGTATCCATATTTACCCTTGATCTCTATAGGTATACACATCCACATTTTATTTTGCAATTCTTTTTACATCAAGTCTAACTACTCCATGAGTTTTCAAACAAATTATAAAATCAATTGTCTAAGCAAATACACATCTATGCCTTTGGTTTTTACATGTACACATCTTTGCATCTTATTTGCAATTTTAGTTTCATCAAGTTTAATTTATTCATGAATTCTCAAACAAGTTCTTCATTTTCTTGGTCTTTAATAACTATAATGACCTTAAGTGAACTTCTATTATTCCCCTTTGAATATATCATGCCCATGACACAAGTCAATACAAATATATCTTCAACCATACTTTTATATGTGCAATTGATGTTGACATCTTTCATATTGAAATAATGAATATATTGGTTTTGAAGTTTTTATTGTGCTTATGCATCATGTTATCTAATTTCTAAATTTGTCGTGTGGATTTTGTCAATTCAAATCACTAGCAGTTTGTTGCCCTTTTTGATCACTTCCACCATGGCATTGTTTGCAATAAATGACTTCTGTTTAACACTTGTGTTGCTAAATGCCACTCAGCCAAGAACTAGAAAAGGGTGTAGTCACAATCAAATGAGCCAAAAAACATGTTGAGCGATTGCCAAAACTCTATAAAAACTATAATTTTGTTAGATATATTTTTGTGGTGCTGCTTTAATGTCATGTTACTCATGGAATGTAGTGCTAAATGATTAATATGAATGTTGAAAAATTCCAAAAAAAAATTCAAAAAAAATTATTTTGGGTTTTGGTTTTCATAAAAGACCTTTGAACTTGAACAACAATTGCATCAAAAGTAGTCAATTTTATAAGAAACTAAACTAAAGACTCTTTCTATGAAAGAATTTTCATGAAAAAAATTGAGATGATGTTAATTGATTATCCACACTCAAAAAACATTCATAATTTGAAACTTGTGAATTTTGAAAATTTTTAAATTGTTAAATCTATTGAGCAAAATTTTAAAATTTCAAGAGTCTTTTACGACATGTAAATGGGGTGTAATGTACATGACATCTAAAACAAAGTTGTATTTTATGAAACAATAATTTTTTTTTCAAGTAATTAGCATATTTCCATACAATTTGAAATTAAAATAATTTTTAAAAATGAAACATAGAATTTGGTAGAATCTGTACACTTTTCAAAAATTCCTAGTTATTCATGAAAAGTCAATACAAAAAATGCGATGTATTGAAAACATTATATGTATTTTTAGTAACATATTGCAAAAGATTTCATCCCAAAAGTCCTTTCTATGAGAAAATGAAAATGACCACAAAAAGGACTATAGTCCTTGAGTCCTTCATCACCATTGGCTCATTTGATTGTGATCACACCAAAAGGTTTGATCATTTTGCCTATTACATTAAAATCTTGTTGTCTTGTGAAGTCTCCTCTTGAATTATTTCATGTAAATAATCTTGAAATGTTCCCAATTGAATCAATTCTTCTTTTGTATCAAGTGTTGGAGGAATGTGTATTACCTGTATGTTTGGAACTTGTTTTGCATGAACTAGTGGTGTAAAGGAGTCTAGTTGCATGGTCTCCCTCAGTACCAAGAATCGCAAAGGTGAAATTGGTGGTGTTACATTGATTTATGCCTTGATTTTTAATCACAATAGACGAGGACTAAAAACTTTGTCGTTTTGAAATATAAGAACATGAACATGAGAGGATGTAGCATGGGCCAATTCCCCATGAACGAATCTATGAGTTCATGCATCACCTTGTTATAATGTTGAAGGATGTTCAAAGTTACTTTCTTTGTTGAAAGTTAAATTTCAATATTTTCTATTGTTTTTTATTCTTAACATGTAATTGAATATGTATTTCAAGTTTCCATAAATTGCACCCCAATTACCTTTACATGCTACCCCATTTCTTGCTAGTGGTGGGTGCCCATTTACATTAATTACATATGTAATTTTTCACCATTTGGAAACATTAGTCTCCATTTGGTATCTTGGATCAACAACATTTAAACGAACTATGTACCCTTCATTTTTTGCACAATTAACACGACTACCTTTTGGTACTCCCAACTTGGTTATTGTGGCTTCTTTGTGTTGATTTCACAAGTGGACCTTAAAACAAGATCACTAACGATAGTCTATGTGCACCTCTCCTTCCAACTTGTAATCCATCATGTTTATAAGTAATTGAATCTTTGCATCTTCTACAAAATGGAATTTAATGTCAATTCAACTATCACTAATTTTTTACAATGTGTATTTTGGATGTAAGAGGAAATGAATGTGTACTTGAATTTTCATGTTTGCAACAATCCTAAAGAGGTCACTTCCATTTTATTCCAAACAATGTGCAAAAAAATATAAGGTTCAACTTATTGAAAACATATATAATTTTCAATTTACTTAAATGTAAATAGGTCATCTACAATTCATTATGAAAATATACTTTAAATGTATTTATTATGTTTTAGAATATAACTACTATATTTTCATAATATGCCATTGCTTCATAACAAACTACAAAATACCATTTTTATCTCAAGTGCTTTCTAAAATGTACAAGTAGTGACATCCTTATGGCAACAATTTCAAATTCAATAATGTTGTTGTTAGTGATTTGGAAATCATCTACACTTAAAGTTGTTGTCAAAGTTGGAAATAATCAAACTATAGGCAAATTGTAAATCCTTAATGCTTGTAGATGTTACAAATCCTTGTTGCAATGAAGTTGTTCATGGGCTCGCATGTTGTAAATGTTGGTTTTCACCAAAGTTTCAATTGTTCACAAATGCCCATGTTCTGAATGCTTGCTAAAGGCACCATGGGTGCAACAAATTGACTTTAAAATTGTATTCATAGAAATGCAAAAATCTTGATTGTGCAAAGACATTGAATGTGTAACAAACCAATTTTGAAATTGTAGTTGTAGAAATGAAATGTTGGATGGTTATCAATAGGTTGATGAATTAACCAACCAATTCTCACTATGATAATTAGTTAGTTGTATCATAAACAATGATAATCAGTTTGAAAACCAACCACCTAGTTATCACCCGAGTGAAAATTGAATCGAGAAAACCCAATTCTCATTTGTACATTTTCAAATCTTGAGTCTCAACTGTGGTTTTTAGGAGTCTACATAGTAGGTATGTAGGTCTATAATCTAGTAAGGTTCTAGAAGTTTTTTAAAAAATAAAGCTTTGGATTAGGGATCCAAAGGTGACAACGAGGATTGGGATTAGCATGGTAGTGCCCAACAACTTCCAAAGTCTATGTGAGTTTCACATAATCATTGCCTCTTTCAATGATTTTTTTTTCATTTTTTCCCTCTTTTTCATAATTTCCCCTTTCTCTCTTGCACTTTGTGTTTGGGAGCTTTCTTGTCTTGTTCCTTTTGTTAGGAGTTTTTTTTATTAGAGTTGTGTTCCTTTTTTTTGGTGGTTCCTTTGTTGGAAGAAGAACCTTTTTTATTTTTTGTTGAAGCTTAAATGCCTATTCTTGTTGCTTGTCATCAAATGTTCATCAATTGATGTTCAACTTTTGTTGTTGTTTAATGTTTATTGTTTAATGTCGATTGTACTTGCCATTATTTATTGATGTTCATCATCGACTATTACTATTGTTTGTTTTCAACCTTTATTATTCATTTTTGACAGTTGTTTCACATCATTGGTAAGTGTTGTCCATCATTGGTGGATGTTTTCTCTTGTGAGAATTGAACATGAAATAATCTTCTTAAAATTAAAAAAAAGTGAAAATGCATGTGATGTTTTCATGAATGAAATGGAAATTGAAGATGAACTTTTGTAAGAAATGTTTGAAGGAAATCCAAGTCTTCAAACAAAGTAAGTAGAAACCTAAAAATATGTTTAAAAAAATGAAAGAAAATTTACAAAAGTTACATGGGCAAAGAAAATTTTGGAAACCATGCATCATGATTTCATTGTGCTAAGCATTTTACTATGTCAATCCTAAATCTCCTCAAGTCATGAATTGTATTCCTTGTTACAATAATCCACTCATAATTTCAAACTCACAAATGAAAACAAGAAAAGCCTTAATTTTATATAATACAACAAATGAAATAATTGCATTGAAAGCACATATGCATGCAAACTATTATGTTATTGCAAAACTATTTGGAGAAGTGAATGACTTTATGAAAGCAAAAGAGGAAAGAAAACTAACAAAAAAAGGTTTAATTTACCCAATAATTCCATCTCCATTTTTTTTGTTATAAAAAAGCTTTTCAAGAAATATGATAACAATTTATTTTTTAAAAGATCTAATGTTTTAATTATTAGAAGTCATTTACCCTTTTAGATTGTGGAAAATGTTTGGTTATTTAACATTCCAATATGCATTTGTGTTTACAAATTGTTTTTCTTCCAAATTTTTTTTTCATAAGAAATGATGCCCAAGTTAATGAAAAAAACTAAACAATTATATGTTTTGCTAGCCTTGAAAAAATTGTCATTTTGCAACAGCAAACTTTGACTTTTAGATGTCAAAAGGTGCACATGATCAAAATTTTGAAGGCTGATTAGCAACCAAATCATATTTTCCCTTAGACTTTTTAAGGCCACAAATACTATTCAACAATTTTTGCCAAAAAATTCATTGAGTTGCTGAAGAAGTGTGTTTTGAGGAGGAAAATTTCTTGTTTATGTGAAAGGATGAAAGGTCCAATCTGATACTTTGATAACAACACTAAAATTGGTTAAAGTTGTGATGTATTAAATTTGGAAGAAAATTTCCAAGGACCTTGTTTTGGCCATTCATTCTTTAAAGCATGCCAATATGTTAGAATGATGAAATTTTTTACAAAGGTTTCAATTATGTATCTATCAAAGCTAAATAAGGGGATTTGCAAAAATGAATGACTTGGCCCAAAAAAACAAGAAAAGGTAGGAAAAAATGGGATACAACATGTGTTAATTTTGATCTTCCCCTAAAAAAACTAAATACCCTAATAAAGACAATGTTTTTTTTTATTAAAAGAAAATATTTTCATTTTTTAAAATCCTTATAAAATAGAATCATGCTTTTTTTTAATCCTTTGAAATTTGCTAAAAAAAACATTGTAAATGTTTTTTAAGTTCTACATTTTAAGTTCTACAGTTCAAGGAAGCTATTGTATTTTATTACAACAAATAAAATATTGTAATGAAAATGCAGAAATGTCATCTCCTTTCACATGGCACATTTCTCATATTATTGTTGATTGCATTTCTTGTTCTATATGCTTATGTTCTAAACTAATATAAAGTTCATTAATTGTTAAATGATGCACTACATTCTACCATATCCATGACTTTGAAATTGAAGGATGAAATTAAAACTACAATTTCTTTTATAACCTAATAAAAAAAATGCAAATTTTGTTTTTGAGTTAACATATTTGGCCTCCAACATTGAAAGGAATTAATGAAAATTATAACTTGAACATCTTTGAGATGATAATTGACACAAATGATATAATGTAAAGGAGTTGTCAATAGAGAGCTTTTGATTTTAAAAGGATATCAAATGAAAGACATCAAATATCTTTTTCAATTGTGGAACAAACATAAAATTATGTTTTCGATTGTTGGATTCTTTGCTTGTCAAATCTTAGGGATTGTTAGATCACAAATTAGAACTAAAATAATTTTATCTCTAATTAGAATATTTATGAATTTAAAGAAATGTCATTTGCAATTGAACAACTTAAACAAATTGAATTTTATGAACACAAATTAGCCCAATGACCTTAAGGTTGGTTGCAAATCCCTTTCTAACTTGTTAAAACTAATCGGTATTGATGTAAATGTAGAAAACAAATTGAAAAAGTTTGAAGGGGCTTCTAAAAGGGATGAAATGATATAAGTTTTGGATAAAAGACATCGTTGCAAAAAAAATTCATCAATTTATGTTTTACTTTTAGTTTTCAATTTGAGGTGTATAAAAATTTCCTTTTTAATGAATAAAAATTTGACAACCACGTTGTGAAAACTAGATGTGAAATTGTCGTTTCATTTGAAAGGACCAACATGTTTGAAAACCACCTAAGAAGGAAAGTAATAAATATCATGATACCTTACCCAATTCTCACCAACCCAAATTATTTTTAAAGAATTGTGCTGATTTTCACAAACCTATGGAAGAATCAAAACCAACTACTTTTTAAAAAAAAAGTTAATAATGCCCAACAATAGTAAATATGTAAAAATCTTGATTATGCTTGCATAATGACATATGACACCATGGGTAGTAGTTTGGTTTTTGGCAAATCGTAACTTACCATTGAATTATTTAGCCATTTTTTTGGCTCCCTAGTTTAACATCACTTTTGTAATTCATTTTTTGTTAAAATTGAATGGTACAATTTTTTAATAACTTGGGCACTTTCTAAAACATTGCTCTAACATCCACATATTATTAGATATACTAATTACATTAATTATTATTATTTATTAGATAATAATAATAATGTTATTATTTATTACGTGCCACATATGTTCTCGCTTTTAACTCTACCACTAGGTGTAGTAGATGGTTGAATCCTCCCACTTTTGTAGCATTTAGATAACAATGCTTTGACACCAGGCATGGACCCCTTATATTAGGGTTTTTGTTATGATGTAGCCAAATGAATGATCATCATCCACAAGAAGATTTAGCCAAATTTGGCTAGAAACCAATATATATATATGAAAATTTTAAAAATTAAGTATCGTTTTATATTTTTGTTACATGTTAGAACATGTTGTAGGAATTTGGTAATTTTTTTAAAAAATTAAAAGACAGTGAATTATGGGTTTTTTTTTCACAAAAATTCATTCTATGTGTGGAGATCATATTTTTCAAGTCATATAAATGCAAAAACATTGCCCCAAAAAAAAACATCTTCATTATCTCCATGAATATGCATCCTTGAAAATACGGTTTAGGGTATGTATTAAGATGTCTCCCACTCTTATGGAATAGGTGTAAGAACTAAGAACCCTCCCCTCTTAAGCTTTCGGATGCACATATGATTAAGTTCGGGATAACATTCGTTTTTGTGCTTTATGATGGATGATAAAGCCCATAAGAGTGGGACATTCCCAAAATGTGGGGCTATAGACTCAAATACATCCTCATAGTAGGCCCTTTATGTTTGGCATGCCCCCAACTAGGGGCTTTATGACGGATGGTTTTTTTGCTCACAACAAAAATTTGATGAGGGTGCAGGGCCAGTGTAGTGTAAGTTTTTTTTCCCCCTGCCCCCTGCCCCCTGCAAAACTGAAATGCACCACCAATTTCAGTTTCATAATTGAATTGTCTTCTTTTTTTCCAACAAATTTTGTCAATCTTTTTTTAACCACAAATTTTGGAAATTTTGGGGAAACCGAATTCTAGTGTAGATTTGAATTTTTTTCTATTTCTTTGCAAAAAAAAAAAAAACTTGACATAGTTTTTATATCACAAAATTTATTAAAATTTTTAATTTTAATGCTTTAAAAAAAAAATTCATCCTCACATATGTACAAGACACCATGCCTTCGGGAATTGTGATTTGGGTTCAATGTAAGTTTGTGGACTCATGGCAAGTCCTGAATTATCAAGAGATTCCAAATTGTCAAGAGTTGCATTTATTTATTTATATTTTTTAATGCATGGTGAATTTTAGCCAGTTGACCAAAAAAAATTTAAAATCAAACTGCAGGAAAAAAAAAAGCAAAAAAGTGGTTTCTTGGGTTTCCTTGCTACCAAATTTTAATAAATTAAATAAAAATTTCTTCATATTCTATATGAAATTCCACTAGGTAGCCAGAAATGTAGAAGGATGCATAAATTTCCTTTTTTTCACATTTTGTTTATAGCCAGATCTGGCTAAATCCTCTTATGGATGATCACCACTTGAGCTGCATCACAAATTCAAAGAAAAAAACACTGACTGCATGATGGAGAGAGAGAGAGAGAGAGGCCTAAACCCTAAACTTTGTTTACATTAGTACCTTGGCAGCTTCAACATTAATTATATCATTTGTACAAATGCTGAATTTTTGAAATTAACAAAAAAAAAAATTTCAAAGAAAAAAATTTCATGAAGGAAAGTAGAGACTTTTTGGGAATATTCTGGATTTTTTTTGTTTTCAAAATTAATTAATCAGCCAAGGGACCTAGTATGTTGAAGTTTGAAGCTGCCCCGGTACTATGGTGGTATACAGAGAAGGAGAATACACTTGGAAGCAGGGCTTTTTTCTTCTTTTTTAAAATATGTATGTATTTATTTATTTATTTATTTATTTATACAAATTTGTGATGTACCCACACCCATGATCATCCACAAAAGAGCTACAGGTCAGAGAGGAAAATAGAAAAAAGAAAAAATAGAAATCCTGCTATATTTTTGTGACCTGGTGAACCTTTTATCTAAATATGGTGATTTAAGGTCAAAATTAGTTAATTAATTAATTAATTAAAAATTAAAAAATCCTCAAAAATCCATTGTCCAGCTGAATTTTTGCCCACCTCTCTGGCTCCTTTCTCCACTGCTCTGGCTCTCTCTCTCTCACACACACACACACACACACAAAAGAGGGCCAAGAATGAACCAGCACTCACTCACCTGAGAACCGTGCAGGATGGATGGTGTGTGGATGAGAAAACACTTTTTCATTGTATTCTTGTTCCCTAGCTAACTAGGGAGGTTAGCTATTTGCTAACTCCCCATACATGCAGCTACCTACCTACCAAGTAGCTAGCCAGCCCAAGTGCCTTCCCTTCTTACCTAGCTGAACATATCACCACATACATTCTCTACCTACTAATTTGCCTGTGATACTCACCCACTTATTAGGTCAGTAGTTGGGGATGGGAGAAGGGGGGGAGGTTGGAGGGTTTACAAGATAGGTTACCAAGGTGGAAGGTTGATAACCCAGTTGTGGTTCAGAGTCATAATGAGCTGGTGGGTGCTGGTTCAATTTGTATAGGAAACTAACTGCAAGGGTTGTCATTTTGTTGCAAGTTTTTACTTATTAGTGCTTTGCCAAACCCTCAAGCAACATCCTCAATAGAGTAAAGGCTAGGGTAGGGGTATAGTAGACATGTGTGGCATTAACCTCCTCTTAGTGCCTGGCACTCCTTAGAGGTCAACAACTTGCTGTAACATTAACTCGAGAATTTTTTAAATAATTCCTGATTGATGCATTTGGTATAGGAGAAGGACCTGAGTACAAGCCCTTCCTGAGTACAAGCCCTTCCGTGATTTGAGATCTGTGCCCGAGACAGGAATATCAGCCAATTGTTGGTGGATTAGCCCATAATAAGTTATGCCCACATGTTGCCTCCTAAATTTCATTGCCACCCAGCTCATATTGTGTTTCAACTTATTGGCTCCCTGGTGACTTTGGGCAGACCCCCTTCCCCCCTCTGCACCCTCCAGCTCCCTTCGAGGTCCCTACTCACTACACGCCTTATTTTCATCCCCCCTTCACCCTAAATTGACATGACTTCCCTTGTTAGCATGCCATCTGGAGCTTATGACCACACTCCACATGGCCCAAAAGTTTTTTTTTATATGCAATAAATTTTTACTTGATGCATCAATTTAAAATTCTCAAAAACACCATTTTTGGCTTGTTAAGCGTTTAGGGGGTTAAACCTGCTTGTCTGAAAGTGAATTGAATATTGCAAAAAGTTTGATAAATATTATAATCTAGTGACATGCCAAGTAGTAGAACCCACCAAAGAAGTGGAAATGCACCACATTATTCCATCTTTTGTATAATCCTTGGACCATCAAGTTTACTTAATCAACACCATCCAATTCAAGGTTATTGACATGTTTGTTGTGTTGGGGAATAAATCAAACATACATGATATCATTTAGATGTTTTCATATTTATGGAGGTTGGTGTTTAAGCATTTTAAAATATTCTAGAACTTGATTGCCCTATATGCAAGGTTAACATGAAAACTTGGGGGGTAACCCACAAGTTTGAAACAACATGTGTGGACCTTATGATTCGATGAAAAGTGGTTGAAATATGTATTATGTTTCTATCCCTACCCTTTTACTTTCTACATCAATTATTTGGAGAGTTTCGGAAGTTGGCTACTTGTGAAATTTAAAAAGGATTAAATGAAGTTTAATATTTTTTGCACACCAATGTTGGAACAAAACAAGGTTTTGTTTGAATGAATTGAACAATCGAATGTCTATTCGGTGATCAAATCATATTTAACATTTGGATTGAGAACCCAATGGGCATAATTTTCACAAATGCCAAATCAACATGGAATTTGTTTTGCAATATAGCGATATATGGGGGATCATTTTATGAAAATTTCACGTTGCATTCATGGTGAATAAATGGAAAGAATGTCGTTAATGTTTTCATTTTGACATAGCAATTATATGAAAATGAACCTAAACTAGTTCATGTGGCAATGTCATGACTATTCAAGATTGTGTTTTTGATCAGGATGCAAATGAAAATTGCATTGGAATGGATCTATTAGATAGTATTTAAGCAAAATTTGAGATGAAGTTGTTAATGCATCATGATAGGAGTTGTATTTATAATTCAAAATTGGAAGAAAAGGGGTTGATTCAAACCCATGTTAATAATTTTCAAACATTTTTTAAATTCATGTTGATCATCACATTAATGAATATTTGGGCTCTACATTACCAATGATGATCAAACTGACATAAGGTCAAAATATGATATATTTTTATTTGTTCTTTGAATCTTACAATATCAAAACAAAATTTCATGATCAAGTAGATCTTTTCCATGAAATCATTTCCACTTCAATTAATTTTATAACATCAAATTTGATCTCCACCTATTGAAAATATTTTTAAAAATTATGATTGATTTCAAACAAGAAAACTTGAGAAACCATGTCAATCTCGAAAAGAAGGTTTTAAAAGGATGAACATTTTATTCAATATCATGTGACATAAATTAAATACAAATAGGTGTTGGTGTTTAAATCCTACAATGTCAAAACAAAATTCCATAATCATATAAAGTTTCCATGAAATTATTTCCACTTCCATCAATCCGATAAAATGAAATTTAGTCTTCACCTAATGAATGCATTTTTTTTGTGTATTGATTACACCAATAAATTCATGAAACCATATCAACCTCCAAGAAACAAATTAAATAAGATTAACTTCTTATTCAATGTGATGTGACCTAAATTGAATTCAAATATGTGTTGATGTCACTTGGGAAGACAAAACCATTCAATTTCCATATGGGACAATTGAAATGTGATGATATGAAAAAGGCAAATAAGAAATGATTTTGGCATAAAATCATCTCCTCAAAATTTTATCCAAAAACATGACTACTAATGGTACTTAATTTTGCTCCCCCTAAACTAGATCCAATGTACAATCATCACTCAAAAATTTAAGTTTAAAATCTTATTGAAAGTTTGCAATTATTTTCATAAAACTATTGTAATCTTCTTAAATACTTTATATGACAACTATGGGTTTAATCAAAGGTTAGTTGTTGCATGAAGACATGTAACACAAAATAAAACTGTGAAACAATGATAAAAATGAAGAAAGTTTTGAATGACAGCTTCACAAGTTCAAAAAGAATGCAAGGAAATTTGATAATGAATTGTTCAAAAATGAAAACAAAAAATGAAAACAACTATTTCATAAAGGATTATTCTCAATAGCTTATTTTAAAAGCTATAAATATAGTCATTTCCACAACCTATAAAGATGTGTGATGCTATTGTCTTATACCTATACAACATTAAAAAATTTAAAGGGATGCATTTTGTCTAAAAACAAAGTTTTCCTTTAGATCATAAATTTTAACAATTAAAATGGTCAATATAATGTTTCACGTGTTAAATAAATTTTCTTAAAAAATTAGAGGTGTGTTCTATTCCAACAACTTGACATAAGCCCATTATTGATGAATTAATTAATTTCATAAGGATTCAAGTTTGAGTTTCAAACCCAACATGACTTTAATTGAAATATTATAGCTCAAGTATAATCATACATATTTAGAATGTATGGTTACATATGATTTATTGGTGTTATTCATATTTTTCTTATAAATGATGATGTGGTACTTAAGAATTTAAAGAATTGCTGGTAACATAAAAAATTTGGACATGACTTCATGTAATTTTTATAAATCGTCTTAGCCATTAATTTTGTTCAATACATGGATCTAGGATAGAAATCATGTTTCCCATTTTTATCATCATGCATATATGGTTTGTCCTTCTAATTCATTGCCCATATGAAGGTTCTTGAATTAATACATATTGATAATTGTGTTTTTCATTAGTTATGTATATTATGGAAAGATGCTTACGTAAGTTCTTATTAATGTTGGGTGGTTATTGAGATTTGAATAATTAATTATCAAACGGGTTATTAAGTCAATTATTAATAGCCTACTAACCAATTATTGATTATTTAAATAATCAATTAAATTGATAATTATCTAGTATTGAATTTTCAAAAATTTAATAACTTATTGAAATGACCCAATTATCATCTATGTAGGTTATCAATTTTTGAACATTAACATTATTATTTTTTAATTTAAAAAAAACATATAACCAATTAATAACAAAAAAGATAACATGCAATTATCAACCATTTATTTGATAACATACCTTTATGTGTAACCAATGATTGTTACCCAATTTGTTTTGATAACCTACAGGGCAACCAACTTTTTTTGTATCATGTGTGGTCTAAATTGTTTTTAAAAAAAACCTACATGATGGTTATTAAATAAATAAAAATTGGCCAAAATTAGTTCTTACCTCATTATTTATTTTTCAATATAATGCACATATCTAATTTCCATAAAAAATAAAATATTTTGGCTTTTTCATGTATTATTTAATTTTTTTGGTTGTGAATACCATATACCTTTAACAAATAAAAAAGTTCAAAACTTAATTTCATATTTATTTATTTATTTTGACAAGATGAATGAAATATTATTGCAATTATGAAAATAAATCAAAATACATCCATTCTTGGAATGTTTAGATCTTCATTTAAGAAAAAAATTAAATGTATTTTCTTTGTGGGCAATGGTACTAACACTACAACAAAATGTATCCCTATATGCGAAGTGATTTCACTAGATTTGAGTGAATTCACTAGTCCTAGTGAATGAGATTCATTGGGGATACAATGAATTCACTAGTCCACTAAATAGGAACTAGTGAACTACACCCACACTTAGTAGTATTGTAACAACTTGTAATATAAGTATTAAAAGTGAAATTTTCACAATATAATATTGTTTAATTCTATAAATTAGACTTTTACATTGACAATTTGCACTTCAATTTATTTTCCTTCATTACTTTCCTTCATTGTAAGAAAGGTGTTGGCAAACTTATCATAAATGCTTATGTTTTCCAACCTATCATCACAATTGGAATATAATAGGCATGTAAATACACTCTCTTTTAGTTAAAAACAATATAATTCATGGTTCAGTCAAGCAAGGCTAACTTTGACCTCCACACTACCACACAAGAGAAGGAAATTTGATCCTTGTGTTTATCATTTTTGATATGAATTGTACATTATTGATGCAAAAATAGGTTTGGCATGTGTTACAATATTTTCCTATTGATTACACCCATCAACCAAAGATCCATATTCATGACAAAATACAAAAGGCATATACCAACCAAACCAATTCTACTTGCACAAAACCCATCACCTTGATCTAGAACTAAAGAAAATGTGACAAAAAATTCTCCATTTTGATCAACACATTATGAGTCATTAAACAAAATTGACCAAAAGGCAATTGCACACTACATTGTTCATTTTTGAATGTCACAAGGCAAAAATTCATATACCTTTGACTATTGCAATGCTTCTTACCTTCAATTGGTAGGGAAATAAGTAAAAAAGGACTATAGATTTCTATATGAAGATAATTTTTTTTTTAAATGTTCATTTTTGAATTTCATAATAGTTTATTCTTTCAAAAGAATTTATAATAAAATATGAATGGATGGCAAGAAATAGTTTTTGCAAAATTTTGATTTTTGGTAGACATATTCATAGTGAAGGTTTCAATAACATTAAATAATATGCAAAAATGGATTCCTATCATGATATATTTAGTCCACCTTAATGTGCAACTATCCAAAAATATTCAATAGGATGTGGCATGCAAACTAACTTATTATTCTTTCACTACCAATTTTAAATTGGCATCACAAAAAATAAGACAAGATATGTTTCCTCCAAGTTCAAAAGAAACATACACTACCATTGCCATCTTATTCCATTGCAACAAAAAGTTATCATCATGCATGTGCATTTTCTTTCACCAATCCACACTTTACAATACCCATCAAATGTGTAACCACAAAAGATCTTCCCAAAAACTTGAACCTACCTTTTTGGCAAGCTTAACAAATTTAGCCATAAGTTTTTTCCAACTCCTCCATAGTTGATCTTGTAAATGTAATTTTTTATACCTATATTTCACAAGATCATCCTAATAAAAACAAAAATCTCACAAAACAAATTAGCCAAAAATAACACAATGATTTTCTACGTAATGGATTATTTATTTAAATCAACTTACAACAACCTATGATTAGATTTCAGTGCACAATTATACCTTAGTGCTTGCCATCATTGACAAACTGATTTTCATAGCATCCCCCATCACAAAATTAAATGCACTTTGTTAGATACACAAGCACATCAATTTACCAACACAATAGAACCCAAGAAAGGAAAAAAAATTATCACTTTCTTTTGACATTGGTCAACACCCTTGTGGAATTTGTTTTTAAAAATATGAAGATGGTTACCTTGCTTGGCCATGAAAATATAAAATGGAACATAAATTATTAGGAGTGGTAGCATGAAGAGCAAGTTGTTTTATCCAACATGATTGCATTCAAACATCTTTCTCAACTTAATGCTTACTACTAGTGCTTATAACCACTAACATCTTTGTCACAACCCTAACATTGGGCTTTATGACCAAGGTTAGGGCATGAAAAAGGATGTGAATGGGGAAAGTGTCCCCATATTCAAATAGACTTTCACAAGTGTGGGATGGTACAAGGAAATGAACCCTAAATTCCTAAATGAAAAACATTTTGGGAGTTGTAATCAGACATAAATCTTTAATATTTGCACTAGTAGAAACCTTTTTTTTTACCAATAAGTTTTCAACTACACATCATTTGCAACTATGTTGCAATTAGGATTTTCTAATTTGTAATTAAAATGATGGCAATTATCGATTAAGTCGACTCATTTACTATATTGATATATAGTTGAAAACATTTTTCAATTGGGTGATCATTGCTGAATACTCCTAGTATCAACAATCTCTCCATGTTGAATGTTCAACTATGTTAATAAACAATGTAAAAGACGTTTCAACTAAAGGGCCATTTTTGGAATATTTTTGGCATCTAAGCTTCTATAGTTGGCACATAGTCAAAAACGTTGACTAGTGTTCAACTATTCTAGTGACACCATTAAAACACATATTTGGATGATAAAATGTCTTAGAGGGTGGATGAAATGCAATATTGTTTTCAATTTTGTTATGACTATTTCTTTCAACTAAGTTAAACAATTAATATGGGACCTCAATTTTATACATATAGTATTTTGATATTTATTTTAAATTATGATAACATTAAATTACATGTAAATTTTATTTGTATAAATAAATGGTTTTTTTGGGTGCATATAAATAGTATAATTTAATTTTAAAATAAAATTTAAGGAAATTTTGAAATATAAGTTTGTAATAATGTGTATGTTCAATACATATAATTTATTATTTCTATATAGATTGAATTTTAATTTACAACATATCAAGTAATGATACATAATTACTGATTTTGTGGAACTCTAATGTTTATTCATATATATACACATGATATCTTATCTTTTTAGAAAATTAATAAAATTACATTAAACTGCATCTACATTCTATTTGTGTACAAATGAATAATCATGTGTGATGCAAATTTCTTTTTGCGCGTATAAATATCAAATTTTTAATTTCAAAATAAAGTTTAAAGAAATTATGAAATATATATTTAAAATAATTTATGTTCAATATATGTAATTTAGTATTTATATGTAAATCAAATGTTAGTTTACAACAAATCAAATAATGATGCATAATTAATATTTTTGTGGAACTTTGATATTTATTCATTTTTATACATATGATGTTTTAATACATATTTTAAAATAAAATAAAAATTCATAATTATTAAGGTAAATGTAAATGTTGTTTGTATAAATGTATGGTTGTGTATGATGAATTTTTTTGTGCATATAAATATTACACTTTAATTTGAAAATAAAATTTAATGAAATTCTGAATTGTAAATCAACTTAGTAATGTATATGCTCAATACATGTGTAATTTATTATTTATATGTAGATTCAATTTTTGTTTACAACATATCAAGTAATGATACATAATTAATATATCTTTGGAATTTCTAATTTTTATTCTAATATTGGCTATTAGTTCCAGTATTTGTTAATATTAATTTATTAGCCATTTTAATTTACAATTATTATTATTTAATTCTAAAAATGATCAAAATAGTTAGTAAGCACATTTAATAAATTATTATGTAATTGCAGAAATTATTGTTATTTTAACACTATTATACTTACCATATATATATATATCATATTTATTATATTAGTTCATAATAGTTATAACAATTTAAGTAACAATATTGGTAATAATAGTTGTAATATAGTTGTAACCAAATTACAAACTAGTGTGCACTTGGAATATTATCAATTATACAAATAACTACTATTACAACTAAAATGTTTATTTCATATTGTTTGGGTTCCATTCCAAGTTACCAAACTATATAAAGGAGTGCACCAAGATTGTTGGAGAAACACAATAATCATGAAAATATAATAGCCATTTGGGATGAGCCAATCAAAAAAGTTCCACAATAAAGGCTAAACCAATTTAAATAGGATTTCATTTGTTAAGTGCCATGTGGCTTAGGACTAGGCCTAGCATAGGTGCCTAAATTTAGCCCTAATTTAAGCATAGGTTAAATGATTTATATTTAGGTTTAGCCTAAGTTTATAGGTTTAAATTTAACCTATGTTTATGTTAGGTGGCAAATGGTCAAGCACCCATGGCCTAGCCTATGGATGTGGATATGTCACGTGTCATTTAATTATTTGTTAACCCTAAACTTTGTGAGCATGCCACATGTCATCTAATTATTTGTTGAGTTTTAAATTTATGAATGTGCCATGTGTCAAGATTGTGAATGTGCCACATGTCACCAAACCATTGGCTAGATGTTCAACTTACATAATTGCAACCTAGTCAAAGTTGCAATTGAATTTTTGGATAATGTCATTCTTAATTAGTGAATGAGGTTCATCCACCGATCAAAAGCAATTGAAAATAATTCTTGATTATAGTGGTATGCAGTTTGCAATTAAAATGATAAGTAGTGGTTATTGATGTGGTGTGTCAACAAATGGCTAACCTTTTCAACTAGAATGTCATTTTTGACTTGTTA
>Ga0209611_10002004_pt1 | contig 35644 bp, 26 predicted proteins | sample S1TSphgellanicum_3_FD_187693 | JGI IMG/M metagenome (GOLD analysis project Ga0209611, IMG submission 187693) | Host-associated microbial communities from peat moss isolated from Minnesota, USA - S1T2_Fc - Sphagnum magellanicum MG (SPAdes) (version 2) | ecosystem: Host-associated > Plants > Peat...
TTATTTTTATTTTTTTGAGGTCTGACTGGAGTACTGCTTGTAAGCTTACTGCGGGGATGTTGTAACATGAGTGCAATATATATGCCCTCCACATTGCTGGCGATCTTTTCTGTTTTTTTTTTTTTTCGGGGTTTCCAGCTTAGAGTTTAGTGGAAATTCGAACAAGTTTGGCAGCTCCAAAAACTGTAGGTACTTGTTTATCATTCTCGGAGAGAGAAGCTCCAGGCAATTTTAACAAACCTGAAGCTGTGCTTTGTCCTGTAGATCAGAGCTGCGGAAGATGGTGCTCAAGGTGACAGAAGTGAGTTATAATTTAGATAGATTGTTGGAACAGCAGACAGAGATTGAGAGCAAGGAAGTGGGATTGCTGAGCTCCAGTTTGTCCAGGCTAGGAGATGGGTACCTTGCAGCAACAGGGAGTCTCAGCTTGCGATCATCCTGCAAGAGATCGGCATCACTCATTTGTGCTGCTGCAGAGCCGCTGATCACTTCATGCCCGTCTTCGATTTCAACCAGCTTGTCATCAAGTGCGACCTCATCTCTAGTAATACCCGCTACTTCTTCCCGTGCAAAAGCAGCGACGACGACGACGACGCCACTATCCAGCAGCTCATCTTGCTCGAGTCATCATCATCATCATCATCATCATCATCATACCTGCAGCTGCCCTCGACCGATCACCCCCATTTCAACAGCCTTGCCCAAATTGCGCAACTCCGGCTACAAAATTAGCGATCACAACGGGGGGCATATGGTGAAGTGGCTGACTGCTATGAAGGCGCAGTCGCCACCGCATTTCCGCTCTCTCATTGGCGATCACAAATTCGACTTCTTCGATGCTAAGGCCGCCGAATACGCCGCCTGGACGGTAAAGTCGATCGCCTCGCATACACTACCCGAACTCTCGAAATTTTTTCTTTTCTTTTATTTTGTGGTGTCAAATTGTGCAGCAGATCTTTAGTTACAGTCCCTGAGACAGATCTAGATTCGTAGAGATCTTCTGATCTTAGAACTCTTGTGTAAATTGTGGGCGGTGGGTGTTCGAGCGAAAAAAAAAAAAAACGGACAACATCGGTCGGACTGTAGCGAAATTATTGTGGGCGGTGGGTGCTAGAGAAAAAAAATAACAGCAGACGTCGGTCGGACTGTGGCCAAATCGTGGCCGGTGGCTGCAGGTGCTTGAGAAAAAAAACAGCCATCGTCGATGGACTGTAGCTTAAAGCGATCAAGACTGACTGACTGACTGACATACATCTTTGTGTGTTTTGCCCTTTTGTCTTTTGGTTGGCAGGAGAAGCATATACCAATTCTGGACGTATTTGAGAAAGTGATGAAGACAGCAAAAGGGAAGCAGGTGGCTGTTTTTTTAGATTACGACGGCACACTCGCACCCATTGTTGAAGATCCAGATCGCGCATACATGTCTGACGATGTAAGAAGTCTCTAAGCTCTGAGATCTCTAGTGAAATCTGCCCCTGGGCCATAGAGGGCTTTGTGTAATTTCTTTCTGGTAGATCAAGATCTAGATACATAAATCTATTTCTTGATAATTGCAACAACCTTGTGGCATCAGATTTCCATATGAAGCTTGCTTACTTGAGTTGCTACAGTATCTGTGATGATTACTGCCCTGCAAGTAGAGCAGAATACTTGCAGAAGACTTAGGTTTTTTCCCAATAGACTTAGCAGCTTGGAGGCAGGTTCTCTAGGTAGATTTGAGTGGTATCTACCTGTCACCACCAGACCTGTTGCAAGTACAGGAGAAGGGTCTTTCTCTTGAGAACCTGCCTTCCAGGATTTGAGGTACCTGTGTCACAAGGTCTGTAGGCCAAGTGGAAGGTGTTGAAAATCACAGAAGGTTCCATACATTTAGGTCTCTTCTCCAACTTTAAAACCTGTCAGATTATGATGATACCTTGGCTGGGACCTCACAAAATATGTAAGGCCAGACCCTGTACAAACTGGTGGGGACCTTACCATAGACATAGTGTGTCTGAGTCTGTCCTTGTTATTCATGAAGCAAAATTGCACAGGTTTTGAATCCAAACTGGCAGGTCAAGAGAGGGTTAAGTTGTTAGAGGGCATGGACATTAGCCCAAGTTCCAAATGCCCCAGAGCAATATAACCTACTTTCTAGGATTTGAGGTACCTGTGTCACAAGGTCTGTTCACCAAGTGGAAAATGTTGAAAATCTCCGAAGGTTCCAAACATTTTGGGCCCTTCTCCAACTCTAAAACCTGTCAGATTATGATGATACCTTGGCCAGGACCCCACAAAATATGTAAGGCTGGGCCCTGTACAAACAAGTGGGGACCTTATGGTATATGTAGTCCTTGGTATTCAAGGAGAAAAAAATCTGACAGGTTTTAACAGGTGGGTCAAGATAAGGTTAAGTTGTTTGAGGGCATGACAATGAAGGCATTAGCCCAAGTTTCAAAAGCCCCAAAACAATGTAACCCCCCCCAATATGACTGCCCTTCCTCAACATGAAGAAACTGACATAATTTGAATCTGTCACCATCTTGGAGGAGCCTTATAGATTTGTCATCTGCCTTGGAGGCCAGGAAGAAGATTATGAGCACTTTGCAAGGTATCTGTAAATACCAAAGGAAAAATCAGGTCAAGAACTTATGTAAAAGGAGAGGGGTGTATGTTCCAAACCTTCCACAATTTGAGGTACCTGTCACAAGGCCTGTAGGCGAAGTGGAAGATGTTGAAAGTCATGGAAAGTTCAAAAAGATAGGCCCTAAAACCCATCCAATATAATTATGATGACACCTTGATGGTGAGGACCTTACGAACATATGTAAGGCAATGTACAGCCTAGTGGGAACCTTATGTGATATGTATAACCTCTCCCCATTATACACTAAGCAAAATCTGAAAGGTTTTGAAAATTGTGGTAATGCTGTGTATGTGACAGAGTTGTTGTACTTGTCTCCCCTGTGCAGATGAGGGCTACTGTCCGTGAAGTGGCTACTTTTTTCCCCACTGCAATCATCAGTGGAAGAGGTAGACAAAAGGTGAGTTTTGATAAAAGCTTTTTACAGTCTTATGGATCTCTCTGCCCTGCCTTGCCATCTAAGATATATACTGTAGTAGCCTAGCAATTTTGGCACTTTGATGTTGAACATTTGATATATTTTCTCCAAAGATTCTGGCATAACCATTAAGAAATCATTACGTTGCCCTTTTACTTGTTAATTACCTTGATCATTTCTCAGAAGTTCTGAGTTTTTTTCTCATAACTACTTGGTGCCAAACCTGCTGGGTTACTACAGTGTGTACAATATTTTCCAGTGATTGTGTAGGTGGCCGCAGAGTGTTGTTTCTTTGTAATTTAAATTCAGTGATTTTGTGCACTGGGTGGGCATCACATTGAATGTAGTGAGTGTGAGACTGGTTTGTGGTGGTGTGTTTTTTGACAGGTCTACGAGTTTGTACAATTACCAGAGCTGTTTTATGCAGGAAGTCATGGCATGGACATCATGGGACCTGCTGATGTTTGTAATGGCTTTAAAGCTTCTGGAACACTAGCCAAAGACAAGAAGGTAAATTGTCAGATTTGCCCAGGCCCTGATTTTATGATTGAATGAGTAGTCAGTCAGTCTCCTTTGAACTTGGAAGATGAATCTGTACTACCATGTATGTTGTAAAATGTATTTTGTGTACAGAAGAAGAAGAAGAAGATGGCAACTCAGTTTTGGATGCTCAAGTACACTCCTGCTTTTGTTGTGGCAACAGGGTAATGACATTGTCTTCTTCCAGCCAGCAAGCGAGTATCTGCCTTTGATTAACAAGGTAATTCTTTTTTTCTTGTCTGGACAAGAAGCTGGGTAGGTCTCTTGTTGCACTCATCATCAACATTGGGAGTCGTAATCAAAATGCAATTAAATTTCATGTGGAGTTAGGTCAGCTGGGAATTTCCGTAGAAGATTCCCATTCATTCAGGTGTTCGCTGTAATGGGTGGTGTTCAGATCTCAAAAGAGATTTCATTCATGTCTTGCATAATGTTTCTTTCCTAACAATTTTTTTTGTGTAAGCAATTGTTCCTTATTCACCAGAACAAGAGCTGATCTGAGGGGGTTCATCCATGAGTTTTTGGCACTATTAGCCAAGTTTCATGGAAGACGTGCATGTTGATGTAGGTGTGTAAACTCATGGAAGACAATACAAAGGACATTGAAGGAGCCAAAGTTGAACACAACCTGTTCTGTGCGACTGTGCATTTCCGCCGGGTGAAGGAAGAGGTAAACATTGTGGTCCATCTTGTAGTTGCATAACTGAGACATGAGCACAATCTATGTACTCCAGTTCACCCTATTCTTGAACTGTTGGATTGTATGTTTTGTTCAACAACTTCTCTTTCTGGCACATGCTAAATTTTCTGTTATGTTGACATCTCTGCTATTGGTTTTATGTTCAGTGGCTGTAAAGGAATTGTCATAGCACGTGTGGACCACCCTGTTTGCAATTGAAATGTTTTCAACGCTTTTTATTCATGCTTTGAATAGTCCAGAGACTGTTTCCAGAGAATGTATGGGCATGTGCGATTCAACTCATTGACTTTTTGGTGGTCTAGTGGAAGGCATTTCTCACACTAAGCACCATGCTTGATTGTAAGAAGCACCCAAATGTTCCAGGACAGCATGGTTATCTCTTTGTCTTGTGCATGCAGTAGGTTAGAGGGATGTTGCTGAGGATAGAAATTCCATACTGAAGGGTATTCATCTGGTGATTTCTGGCCTGCATTCTTTTGATCTCCTGTGTCTCTTGTTGCAATTCTTTGACTGTTTGTGTCTGGTTTTCATCTGAGATTTGGGTCAATTGGAAGCTGTGATTAGCATAGCTGACAGCAGTCTCTCCTCCTTAGCACTTTTTCCCTTGTGCAGGTGTCATGGAGGGTATGCAGGTGTGTGGCCACATGGTATTAAAAAGCCTTTGTTTAATGCATGATTAAATTAGTTGCTAAAATGTGAGAAGGTGGGCTTCAATGTCTTTTTTCTTTCCTGCCATTGGGAAATGAGTTTTGATGCTTGATTCAAGATTGATGAAATCCCAATGTTTGACAAGATGCCCAGAAGCTGCTGTGCATGAAATAGATACCCTAATCCCAAGTAGCTTCTGGGCTACTTGTCCTGCTTCATGTGCAGACACTACATAGTTGGGTGGGACTAAAGGTTAGTCTGCATGTTTCAAAAATGTCCATTCTGGAACCTTAAGGCCTTAGCCTCATAGTTTTTGCTAAGAGATTTACTTACTGGGGTGTTTCTGCTAAAGAGAGATGTAGGATCCTCCTTCCTTCAAGTTCTGCTGTTTATTTAGAAAGATGATGTCAGCAGGAAATGTCTTTTTGTCAGCTACACTATATCTTTGAAACATTCCCCTCAAAGTCTAAGAATATTCTTTTCGGTCAAATTGAGTTTCTGTTTGGAAGTCCATTTATGGATTTTGTTGTTGAAACATATAATCAGGTGTTCACTGCCTTGTTACAGAATTGGGTGCGACTTGCAGAGAGGGTGGCCAATGTCATGAAGGGTTATCCCACATTGAGCCTGACTCATGGTCGCAAGGTACTAGAGTCTTGTGCCAGTCAATGCTGTTGGGTACAACTTCAATGCTTACAAGTTCTGATTTGGTCTGCTGTTGGTCTCAAATACACACTTGAAGGTTGCTGAGATTCTTTCTGTTTATTATCATTTCCACAGTGAATGCTTGCGTCACTGATTTCAGAACTGACACTGTTATGCCCTGTAACCTCCAGGTATTGGAGATTCGGCCAGGAATAGCATGGGATAAGGGACAAGCTGTCAATTTCCTTCTGGAGTCACTTGGTAATTAGAGCATTTAATCTGCATTGAACCTCTATGTGGATTATGTGCGGAACCTCCTATTTTCTGCACATGCAATTCATGACTTGACAAGTGAGGAGGGTAGTCTGGGTAATGGAACAAAGAGGTAGAATAGAACATGTCTGAATGCCAGTGGTGTACATATGGCAGGTATGGCAAACCCAAATGATGTGCTGCCAGTGTATATTGGAGACGATCGAACAGACGAAGATGCCTTTAAAGTAATTTCAATATCCTTTTGTACCACATCTTGTCAGATTTGTGCCCCATGATTATGTACCAATCTGGTGGACAATGTACAACATATATATATATATAAATATATTCTCAGTTGCTAATGAGAGTGTGGGTGCATACCTTTTGTATGTGTACCCAGTTGTTGAATGGGATGAAACATGGGTGTAGCATTCTGGTATCCACAGTACCCAAAAGCACAAATGCAGCTTACTCCATCCGCAATCCGTCTGAGGTGTAAATTCTATGTGAAAGCTCTTTCTCATTCCAGTACTCAAGACACCAAGCACCTACTACCCAGTTGATTAAACTTTGAATTTGTATGATCTCTCCTTTGTCCCTGTAATGGACAAACCTACTGAATCCTACTGAATCTTTTGAAAGTTTTTGGCTCCTTGCTCCCTCATATTTTCATAATGTTTTTTCTATTGTGTGCCAGGTCAAACAGTTTCTGCATCAGCTTGTGCAATGGAGAATGAACAAGAACCCTTCAACCAGCTCAAGAAGTGGTTTCCATGACCACCTCCATGAGCAACTCCACACTCAAGTACAAAAGAACGCCTTAGCCCCATCTATCTATCACACGTGAAGCTCACCAGCTGCTTCTGATTCTTACCTTGTATACATGAAGAGGCCCTTTGTCCTTCCACACAGCTTTAGGAAGGAAAAAGTTTTCAACTCTCTCCTGTCTCATGTATGCTGCAATTTGTCTGTATCAGAAGAAGGCCATACATGCAAATTTGGACATGAAAAAACTGAAATACTTTCAGGCTGAAGCTGGTGGTTTTTGTAGAAGCTCTCAGAACTAAGTCTTTTAAGGGGGAGCAAAAATCTAATTCTTTGGATAGAAGCAGGAATTACCTGCCCTTTATATTTGATACCCAAAATTATGGCTTACCCAAGAAGATATGATTCCCAAAATTCTTCTCACTACAGCCATCAGTGAGAAATAAAATAGCCATCAGTCCTCTCAATACAAATCCTGGATCTTTTTCTTTTGTAACCAAAGGCAAGTGGGACTCTGGTCATAGACAGAGTTCATTAGAACAGTGAGACATTTATGATCACAGATTTTGTTGACAATTATATTTGGAATGAAATATCTGATTATAGCATCTGATTATAGCATCATATATATACTTTGTAGATGTGCTCTTTTATCCCTAAGACTGGATCAGCAGTTCTATGTGGCTTTTTTGCATCATAGATATGTACATTTGTTTGTGCCGGTGGACTCATGAGCAAAATATGTGATAAAAGGACCACTTTGTTATATACGTGATTTGGGTTATAGTATTGCTTGATTTTGTACATCTATCAGTGACAAATGTTCACTTCTGTGGTGTGATTTTCCTGTTTTTAATGAGAGGAATTATGTGCACAAATCTTGCAGTTCCCCTATAACTAGTGGATCTGCAGAATCTTGATGTGATGCCTAGATTTGAAAATTTCAAAGCTCTTGTTTGGGTATGCAGCTTTGAGATAAACAAATGACATTAAAACCAAAATGAATTCAACTTGCACTTCCTGGATCAGGTTGGTTTAAGATAGCAGCTAACTTACATGTCCTAGTTGCAAAGTGAACTCATAATAGTTGCAAAGTTGCTAGGAGCCTCTAGTGCTTGGACTGTTGGCTTGTTGCTAAGGAGCCCACTTATAACACGGGGTTATTTGTACATCAATTATGTGGAAAACATTGTCAATACCTAAGGGTGGAAATCTTAGGGCAAGATCACAGTGGCCCATTATGGATATTAAAAGTATGCAATAATTTCAGGTCATATTTACTCACACTTGACCAAATTGTTCATCATTTTCAAATTTGCTTTCCATGATTCATGGTGAAAGACATGAAATGGAATGTCAAAGATACAGTACTAAGTGTGTCAACAATACCTTTGTCTTCCATTCCCACTCACATCAATGCAGACATGATTGGTGTTGTGGTTTATTTTTATGTTTTTAGTGTATAGAAGTGTGTGTGTCAATAATATCCTAGGATGAAGGTTGCCAAACAAGGATTGTATAAAGCATCAAATTTAGAATTCATTCGTGATGATCTAGAAGCTTTCATTGCTAGGGTGTGTTATGATGGATTTAAGTATTGGATTTAGATTCATTATAGAGTGTAGTAGCTTAATGGATTTTGGCCCCTAGGTAATGGGTCTATTTTTATATGAGGATTTTTGAGAGAGGATATTTTGGCTTGTCTTGAAACTTGAGATTTAGTTATATAGTTATAATATCTTGAAGGATTATGATTTCTTTTAGAGGATTTTTTGAAGATTATATTTTTGCATGGTGAAATAAATTCTTCTTTTCCCTTAAGATACTTTTTATGTAAATGGCAAGGCCACAGTGTGACACCCCCCTTGTTGCTTAGGACTCAACACCATTTTCAACAACAAGCATTAACCAAAGCTCGAGAGTTTATTTAACTAGGAGAATGTTATGTCATATTAGCTTTTCATGATTACACAATGTTTATTCAATGCTAAGACATTACATTAATTGAATATGGTTTATCATTGCCTTCATAATTAAAGATGGCAATTAAGAAGCTTTGGGGCAAAGGTTTCACAATAAATGGAAGAATGTTAAGGCACCTTTTACACTAGAGACTAAAAGCTCATGACCATTGAAATACAAAATCTATGATTGGAGGAAAAGGATTTTGAAGGTATAAGTTCATTTTTCACAAAACTTGTAGGCCTAAGGAACCAAGGAAATGAAGATGGATGAAATCTTGACATGGGATCCTAAGTGCCAGTTTATGGATAATGTTTCATGCTCTACCAGAGGTCGAGCTAAGCCCACCTCAAATAGGTGGGCTTGGCCTAACCTCTATTAGACCATGACCTCTAAAAACCCTCCATTGGTTGAAATTTATTTTAACATGTTGTTAGGTGGGCACAGAAGTCAATTATACCATGAACTTTAAAATCCAAAAAAATTCTTTTTTTTCCAAATGTTTTTTTGAAGCATTGACTACATAACCATAATTACTTAGAATTTATTTTTTTAAATTTTTAAAAAATTTTGCCTACAATATATATATATAAAGTAATTGGAGGGAATGTTAGCATTTCTTTCCAAAATTTTGGACTTTCAATTTTTTTTTGAGGCATTGATTGCAAAACCATCATTAGTTAGAATTTATTTAAATATTTTTCTGTAACTATTTTAACTTCAATAAAAACAAGTATGTTTTTGAAAACAGAAATTGAGGGGGATGTTGGATTTCTTTCCAAAAACATTTTTACTGTTTGAATGTTTTTATTTTTCTGGAAAGTTGTGAGGAGGGATGCATGAAAGACAATGGTTGGAAAAAGAAAAGCAAACTGAAACAAGTTGAAACGCAAAAAGTAAAGAAGAAAAAAACAATTTCCTAAGTAGCAGCAACATTTGTTTTGTGCAAATTTTTGCATCCAAGTGACAAAAAAGTAAAGTGATAATATTATTCTATCACAAATTCCCTCCTTTTAAAAAATATTACTACCTTTGTTGGAGGGAAAAAACAATTCCAGGGAAGAACTTATGATATTTTGACTATTTTTTTGTTTTGGGCTAGGTGTTCATGCATGCATTAAACAATAGCAATGAATTAAATGTAGCATTAGGCTTGATGCAATTTCATGATAGTGCCCAATAAGGGAAAAAAATCAATTTCTTTTTTTATTATACTTGATGTGTGATGAACTTGTGACTATTACTTGTCTTTCTTGCACCACCACTTTTAAAAATAAAATTGGGATGATTTGGTTAAAGTTGTCCCTTCTTTCCCAAGGTTTGGATTTAATTTTTTTAATTCTCATTCTTTTCCACGGACAAAAGAAAAAAAGTCTCTACACAACTTCCTCAAGAAGATAGGGACCTACAAGTTTCCAAGGGAAAGGAACTTAACCAAATTTCCCCTTCTCCAAGGGGAAAGGAACTTACAACTTTTTCCTGGCAAATGGGCCCAATATAAGGTTATAGGAATTGCATCACGCCCAATGTCACATTTAATTTGTTGTTCATATTTAGTTTAATGGTTCCTATTTTCTACTCCTTGGATAGTTTTTTTTTAAAATGTAGCCCCAATTAATGTTAAATGATTGTTGGGATAATTACTCATAATGTTACACCCAAAAATAACATCGGGTAGTAGATTTTTTTTGAGGAGGTAGTGAACTAGTGAGAAAGAGAAAGGAAACATTTTGAGGTGGGTTGAACCACCCATCACCAAGCATGTACCTATCATCAAACACTTTCTAATATTTTCTTCATTCCTTAACCAAATTGAATAATTTGAAAATTGTCTTTCATGCTTTGACCACTAAAGTAGAAGGTTTTCTCCTTTTTCCAATGGCACATCGAATGTGTGAAAGCATGATAATCCCCATCGAACTTGCACTTACACATATAATTCCCAAATAAATTAGCTTGAGGTGTGCAAATCACAAACAAAAAAAAACAATTCACAATTTATTTCAAATAAATTTTTAAAAAAGAATGTTTAATCATCCAAAACAAGTTTCATCCTTTGACACACCTACTTCAAAAACAACATTAATGTCATGCATAATTTCTTATACAACATTTGTAAAAGCATTCAACCATCCATGAAATTTCTAGTATAAACTTTCAAATGTTGGCCACCTTTTAGTAATAAAAATTACTAATGTCCCACTAAACTCGAGTTCTTGAATCAAGGATCAAACATGAGAACAAATGGCTTTTAAAATTTTCAAAGAATCCATGAAATCAAAGAAAGGCATAAGAACAATAATCACTTGTTGTTGCATATTAACACCAAGTTGTTTCTCCTTGGTGCACATATCCATGCCTTCAACAACATTAACTTCTACTTGTAATTCCAATCTATCCTTGGAAAAGTTGCACATATAATGATTATTGAGGCAAAAGCATCTAACAATAGCCAACACCCATGACATTGGTTAAGTATATGAGTAGTCACAACAAGAAAAAATGGGCCACAAATTGCCCAAGTATGTGTTGAAGGAATCCTATTGGTTAAAGCTTCTATTTGGCAACTATAACAATTGATAATTGCAACTTGATAAGCTAGGCATTACTTGAACATGGCAACTTTGGATGCAAAGCATGTCTTCATGAGAATTATTAACTTTGCTCAAACAAACTAGAATTTAGACATTCTTGCCTCCATTTTTTTGCCCCTTTGCACAATGGACGATGAAAAAAGAAGATCAATTTTATTCCACATTTAACTAGCTACAAATTCCTGCAATGCAAAAAATTGAAATTGCCAACATACATACCTCATTTTTTGGCCATGTGATGTAAGCTCAAGAAAGGATGTTTGTGCAAATTTCACATTAACTAAACCTAGGTACTTGGAAATCCTTTCATCAAATTGGTTGCATATTGAGCTACCTTGTTCATGGCATATCCAAAGCACAAACCATAAAAAAGAACATGCAAATTTAATGCCCTACATGCAATAACATATTTTAGAATTGTGGTCATGCTCCCCAATTAGTGCCTTTGTCTTTCACACAACACAAGATCTTGGAGGTGAAACCAAATTTCTCAAGCATGTCCTTCAATTGCCTTGCTAATTGGTAAACATTAATATTCTAACACTATGTTTATTCTAGAATCTATTTTTTCTCATGTTATTTTCCATATACATAATCTATTTTATAACAAATCAACTACAAAAATTAGAATAAAACCCAACCAAAAATCCATTACAAAGCACAAATTTGTACAATTTTAACTTTTGTAGTAATCTAAAACAAAATTAGACATTCGTATTAATGGAAGCAAAAAATATGGAAAAAAATAAATCGCAGTAACATTGTTCTTCTTCATCAAAATTATTTTCTAATCTCAATTAAACTTCTCCATTTCTAGACTACTTCTTTTCTCTCATATCCTAATTCCTCCTCAAAAAAACTAATATGATAATCATCCTCCTTCCTTTAATGCTTTTCTAAATATCTACTCATATTCCTACCATAAAACTAGTTTGAATCAGTCTTCATTAGTCTTAATCCTACATAATCATCCTTTGTTCCACCCTATTAATATTAAAACTATCTTTGTTCAGTCTAACCAACAAGGACAACATAGTTCTTTATCCAATAACTCCATCTAGTTTATCCAACAAAGACAATACAATTATACCTTTAACATTATCACCCCTTAACTTTAGATTCCGTCTTCAAAATCTTGTGCATAAAAAAGTATGAAAATGTCTTCGAAGAACAATTATAGATTGAGGCTACTATTCAAAATAGACTAACATTTCTCCTTGACTCACTTTTTGTAGTTATCTGTGCTACATGAGGTATTTCTTGATTTATAAATTGTTGTCCTTCTTCTATAGTTACTTCCTCAATTTGTAGTTGGTTTTGTGGATCCACCTATTGTTGAATATATGTAGTTATCTATGTGTAACCATTATCTTGGGATGTTGTCATTATAGCAGTTGATGTAGCTAACTCTATTGATGGAAACATTATAGTTGTTATGGCATACTTAATCGACTTTGTTTGGGCATATACTTGTTACATCTCCTCCTGCACTATTGTGATTTCCTTTGTAGTTTGGCCATCTAGGTGAGTAAATGCCTATTCCCCCATGATTTCCTTTGTGGTATCTCTTCCCTTCATCTCTGTAGGTATAGTTGATTGAACCTCTAGTGATTCTCCACTTGGACCTGCATCATACTAGTTAAAGTCTAATGTGTCAAAATTATCTTCTGGAATCACAAGAGGTATGTCATACCAAAAATCAATATAAGTTTTTTGATATGCTTTCAACTTCCTTCTATAGCTATTTTCATTTGCTTTGTGTTCATCAAACAAACCCTATATGTCTTTTTGTGGAAGATCTTGAACTAAGTTCCACCATTCATCAACCTCAAAAGCTTATAACTGCATTGACTTATATTTAGTCCTTGGAATAATATTTTGCATCATGATATTATCATACTCCTTCAATCAATGCTTAAATAAGTAAGGTTCCATGGTCGTTAGTGTGTCCACAATTACTTATATTCGTTTGGCATCATGTTGTAACTTTTGTATGGGCCTATTACAAGTAATTTGATTCTTATCTTTTTCTCTGATAAGTTCATCCTTCTAGTGCGTGTAGTAACTTAAATCTCTTCTTTGAATTTGAAAATCTCCTTCTCCTATGCCTACACTATACTTTACAAACTATTCTTGTCATGTGGCAAAGTTGTAGATTGGACCTCAAATTCATATGCTTGTTTTTTCAAGGCCTAATACTTTGCCTCCTCCTTTTCAAGGTTCACTTCAACAAGTCTCTTTCCTCCCTTATGGTGTCAAAAAATTGCAGTTGTTATTCCAAAGTATACTTCTTTTGATTTGGTAGAATCACATCCATTTGAAGCTTGTTCATTCCTCTTTACTTGGCCTAAAGTACCTTGTTGTTTGAACTTCAATGGCCATGATGTGATGCTATAAATTTGTAACCTCTTGTGTTACAGTTGTAACTTTGGCCCTAACTTTAACTTCTCTACTTCATTTTTTTCATGCTAGAATTTGAGTCCTAACAACTCAATCCTAATACGTTCCATCTTCTTATAGTTTGTTACATACTAAAACAATCTAACAAATCTTTCTTTGCCTCTTGACTCAAAGATCCACTTGTATGTGGTGTTTGAAATAATGGAATATCCTTTATGGATGCTTCTATATAGATGGCATTACACTCCTATAGGTCGTAAACCGAACTCCTGAATCATACAATCCTATTGAAGATGATGGCCTATCATCCTTGTTGAGAATTCAAGCTCAATTAATTAGGTTTCATTAGTTATTGGAGTAGGAAAGTAATTAGGTTACTTTCACAAGGTTGAATACTTTCTTTACTTATATTAGTTTGGTTATTTGTGGTTTGGTCTTTTAGTTAAATACCTTGGTGTTGATGGTTTGTCTCTTTTTTCTTCATTACACAAGTTTGTGTATTTCATGTGACAAAAAACTTGAAGAGTTCTTGATGTTATGTTTCGAGTTGTGAGCATCATGTTGTAGTTTCTTTTCAATAAAGATTTATGTTTGCACTTGAGTAGATCTCCTATTTGTTAACATGGTATCAAAGCTTAGGTTGTTGAATGAGAAAGTTAAAAAAGATTTCAAGTTATAAAATCTCTTGAACTAGAGCTTGAGAGTCTCTAGTAATATCATAGGAGTGTGTCAGGTGCAAAAGAGAAAAGAGGAAAGGAAAGAATGTGAAAAGAAAGAAAAGAAAAGAAAAGATGTGAGAGGAGATCAACATATCAAAGGTTGTGGAAGTCAGATCTTTAAATCTAAATCTAGATCTACTATGAAAAGATCTTGAAGTGAAACTTGGAGAGATTATAGAATATTATAAGATGTTTCTATTATCAAATTTTCAAAAGAAAAGGATATGTTTTGTGAGAGTTATGAGCCTTTGAAAACTTTGTGCCAAATCTTGTTTTTTGGTCATATCTCCTTTGTTTCAGCATTTTTGGATCTGTAGCTTTAAAATCTTATATATCATAAATGAATATATGTGTGAGAGAAATTTCATGTCATTTGGATATGTATTGAGAAAGATCCAAACATCTAAAGTTTCAATCTTAATTTTGAAGTCAATTTTTTTTTAAAGTCATAACTCTTTGTGGTCATCATCAATAGAACTAAAATTTTGAGCAGATATAGAAGAAATATATTTAATGTGTTTCCCAAAATTTCAAGGAGTTTAAAGTTTCTAAAAACGAGTTATAAGTCATTTTATGTTCAAGTCCTAATTTGAAGTGATTTCAAGGAAGTAATAATATCTCTCATTTTATGAAGTTAAATGAGCTGAAATTTTGAGAGATCGTAGTAAACATAGTTGTTCATGTTTCATCAAAATTTCAAATCGATCTAAGGTCATATGTGAGCAATGTAGTTTTGCAAAGTTTCTGTGACAAAAGTTTGTTTTGAGAAGACATCAAAACAAATTTTTGAAGTGAAGCAAATACAACTTGGGAGAACTTGAAGGAAGGAGTTTGAGATTGGGAAGTGCAAATACATTATCAAGACCTTCATACAAAAGTGTGATATGTAATCATGTATTTAATATCATACGAAATATTATACGAGATACGTACATATACGTAAAACCCATGTATAATATAAAACTTCATATAATATTCAAAACATACATACATATGCAAGGTCCATCTTGTTCAACCTTAACCCTAACCTTAATCCTAGAAACCTAAGGAAAGAAAAACTTAATCCTAATCCTAGAAACCCAAGGAAGGAATTAAAATCATTTGTGAAACCCCAAGAAGACATTGAATGTTGCTTTGAGAGATGGTGGACAGTCTTTTTCAAATTGTAATTGAGAAACTAGATAAGAACAATTTCTAGGTGTGGAAATTTAGGATTATGAATTTATTGATGGAAAATGGCTATTAAGAATTCATAACTGGTGATGAATAATAACCTCCTCTCCTAGAAAACCCCACACAACAACAAATTTAAACCAATAAAACTTGACATGAAAAAGCAAGGAAAATTTTGTATTGGCTTTCTAAGAATGTGTCTGATTCCATGATTGTGCATATTCAAGATGCAAAATCACCCAAGCAAGCTTGGGATACATTAATGAAGATGTATAGCACCAATACATAAGTCTGTAAAATTTAGCTTAAGCAAGAGTTACATAATCTACAGAATAACAAGATGAACATCAGTGACTATTCTACAAAGGTGAAAAACCTTGCATATGTTATTGCATCTATAGGAGCCTTTGTAGATGATGAAGATCTAATGGTCGTCACTTTGAATAGACTTGGAAAAGACTATATTTAGTTTTTTACTTCAATAGCAGTTCAATAAACATTTCTCAATTTCCAAGACTTAACAACATTATTTATAAGTGAAGAGATGATAATTGTTGGTACTTCATCTAATGGAGGATCACAAGAAAATGTTTTCTACTCAAATACTAATAGAAGTAAAAGTAGAGGTGGTAAAACTTCATTTCAGGGTCGACACGGAATTCGCATGGTGGACATCATCAACATGAAGGTCAAGCTCATGGAGGTGGACGAGGAAACTTTTGAGAAAAAGGAAGTCGAAGAAGTTGTGGAGGTTGTGGTGGAAATCATCAAGGTCAACCAAATAACGACTCAAATTGCTATTACTATAAGAAATATGGGCACATGGCAAAGAACTATTATCAAAGGGAGCATGATGCACGAAATGGAAAGTTGTAACAAGGGAATTATGCATCAAGTAACAATCAAGGTGATGAGCAACTATTTGTGATGCAACACATGGCAAATTCAATGATAGGAGGTGTATCATATAATAATGTTTGGTATGTGGATTCTCAAGCTTCAAACCACATGACTAGTCATGGAGAACAGTTTAGAAACATAAATGATTTGAAAACACTAGGTTTTGTGGAAATTGGTGATGACACTACACATCCCATCACACAAATTGGCAAGGTGCCATTGTCCATGCAAAATGGGCAAACAAAGTATTTGAAAGATGTACTTCATGTTCCAACCATAACAAAAAAATTGGTTTATGTAGGCCAAATGGTGGAAGAAGGTTTACAGGTGACATTCAACCCAAATGGATGTTTTGTGGAAGACATGAAGAACCAAGACAAATTGATTACAAATGGGGAAAGGAATGGATGAATGTTCACTTTGGATGTGAACATGCTTGATGTGAATTCCATGTTATTCACACATGGAAAAGGAGCTGGAGATATTGGAATTTGGCACAAGCGGGTTGGCCATGTTAATCTCCAACGTGTTAAACTGATGGAGAAACAAAATTTTGTTGGAGGTCTTCCCAAATTTGGAATAGAAGAGGTGATGTCAAAAGTTTGTGAAACATGCCAATTGGGGAAGCAAGTTAGGCATCCATTCCCAGCTCAAACAATTCATGTAAGTTCCAAACCTTTGGAAATGATCCACTCATATGTGTGGACCACAAAGACAAAATCCATTGAAGGATGCAAGTACTACATGAGTTTCATTGATGACCACACAAGGAAGGTGTGGGTCTACTTCATGAAACACAAAGATGAAGTGTTTCAACATTTTTTGAATTTCAAAGTAATGGTGGAGAAGGAGAACGGTGTGAGCATCAAGTGCCTAAGGTCCAATGGAGGGGGAGAATATTTTTCAAATGAATTCAGTGAGTACTTGAAGGAACATGGAATTCAAAGAAAGTATTCATGTAATTATTCCCCACAGCAAAATGGAGTTGCTGAAAGGAAAAACAGGCACATTGTAGAAATAACACGTGCCATGTTGAATGAGAAGAATTTGCCAAACTACTTTTGGGCTAAAGCAGTAGCAACTACAATATATATCATGAATTGAACACCCACAGCAGTAGTTCATGGCATGACACTTGAAGAAAAATTCACTGGTAAGAAACCCGATGTTTCACACTTCAAGTGTTTGGTTGCATTGCATATTTGCATGTTCCTGACGAGAAGAGATCAAAACTAGACCCAAAAGCTAAAAAGTGTATCTTCATTAGGTATTCTTTAAAACAAAAAAAATATAGATGTTTTAATCCTTCCACTTGGAAGTTGCAAGTGAGTAGAGATGTTGTGTTTGATGAGATGGTTAGCTAGTACTCACCACTGAAGGTAACAAAAGATGGAGAGGCTAGAAATGGTGATGTTTCATCAAATGTGGAACAAGAATCACAATTAATTAGTGGACCACAAGAGTCTTCAATTAATGGGTCCGGTAACATTCCATAGAAAGGAAGATTAAGATCTTCAAACATTGTACATGGTAGTTCTCAAACATCATCTATAAATCTTCATGTAGATGATGAATCAAGTGATTCAGAGAAGAATGTGGTTGAAGAATTAAGAATCCCTTCAATTACTATTTATGGAGCTCGGATGGCCAAGAAAGTTTTGAAAACACCTGACAACAATAGTGGAATACAAAGATCCACACAAATAAAGTACCTTGTATAAATACTCACATATGATGGTTTTGTAGCTCATCATTACACGTACATGGTGAGAGTTATATAGGAGGTTGAACCCACTTGTTTTGAACAAGTGGTTGGAAACCCTAAGTGGGACAATGCCATGGATGAAAAGATGGCGACTTTTGATGCAAATGCTACTTGGGAATTGGTAGCTTTACAAGAGGACAAGAAAGGAATTGGGTGCAAATGGGTGTACAAAGTCAAACACAATGCAAATGGATCTATGAGTAAATACAAAGCAAGATTGGTTGCCAAAGGTTATGCCCAAACTTATGGCATAGACTATGAGGAGACCTTTAGTCCAATTGCCAAAATGATAATTGTAAGAACAATCATTACTGTGGCAACAGCAAAAAGATGGTCTTTACATCAAATGGATGTAAAGAATGTTTTTCTTCATGCAATTTTTTCATTATTATGTGAAAAAGACAAATCATGGGATTATAATCATAATCATTTATGTTGATGACTCGATTATCACAGGAGATAATGATGTAGACATCTCTGATTTGAAGAAGCTTTTGAAGCAAAAGTTTGAGATGAAAGATTTGGGAGAGTTATGTTATTTCCTCGACATTGAGGTAATCCAGTCCCCTAAAAGGATATGGTTACTACAAAGGCAATATGCCTTGAACAAATTATCCGAATATGGGATGACGGGTTGCAAACCCATTTCAATTCCATTGGAGCAAAATGTGAAGTTAAGTGCAAATGAAGGAAACCTTATGGAGGATACTACTATGTACAGACACATAGTGGGGAGTTTGATTTACATGACCATCATAAGGCCAAATTTGAATTATGCAGTTGGAGTGGTAAGTCAATTCATGCAAACACCACAAAAGTCACATTTGGATGCAATGAAGTGAATATTGAAGTACATAAAACAAACTTTGTAATGTGGAATTTTTTATGAAGCCAAAAGCCAATTACAAGTACATGGATACACAAATATTGATTGGGCTGGCAATGTTTCAGATAGAAGATCGACCAATGGTTTCATGTTTTCTTTTGAAAGCGGTGTTGTTAGCTAGAGCAATAAGAAACAACCAACATTTGCACAATCAAACACAGAGGCAAAATATAAAAGCGTAGCAATTGCTACATGTGAAATAGTTTAGTTACAAAAACTACTCTCAGATTTGGGACAATTAGTGGATGTTCCTATTGTGATTTATTGTGATAACATGGGTAGCATATTACTTACTAACAACCTGGTCTATCATGCTAAGACAAAACACATTGAGGTGTACTACCATTTTATTAGAGAGAAAGTTCTAGCAAAAGAAATTGACCTTATTCATGTCAGTATTGAAGATCAAATTGTTAACATTTTCACAAAGGCTTTAGGTACAAACAAGCTAAGGAAGTTTTTAAAATATTTGGTGTACTAGAGGTGGATTTGAGTTTGAAGGGGAATGTTGAAAATTCAAGCTCAACTAGTTAGGTTTCATTAGTTACTGGAGTAGGAAAATAATTAAGTTACTTTCACAAGGTTGAATTACTTTCTTTATTTATATTAGTTTGGTTATTTGTGGTTTAGTTTTTTAATTAAATACCTTGGTGTTGATGGTTTGTCTCTCTTTTCTTCATTACATAAGTTTGTGTATTTCATGTGACAAGAACCTTGAGGGATTCTTGATGTTATGTTTCATGTTGTGAACATCATGTTATAGTTTCCTTTCAATAAAAATTTATGTTTGCATTTGAATAAATCTCCTATTTGTTAACAATCTTGTTGTGAAATTTGAATTGTTGGAGTACATGTGCTTGTTATTATAAAGATGGTGAATGTGGTGGACACCATCCAATCATTTATGGTTCTAAAAACACAAATGACACTTTTGCTATGGTTGTATTAGATTTTTAGGCTATGGGGCTTGTTGTCCATTAAAACCTTCAACTTGTGGTTCATGTTTTAGTAATTTGTTCCATTTAGTGAACAACTAATCTATGTTTCTTCTTGAGGTTGTTATTTTGACACAACATATGATGTTAGTGCCTTTGAAACTAAGATTACTCCTTTCATCTACCTTTTCCTCTTGATTTGTAAAGGCCTTTCCTCTTTTTCTTTTTTAGAGTCTATCGCAATTTATTGACCCATTTCTTGTCTCTTCCTTTTTAACTTCGAGTTTTATTTTGGAGATCTATTGTGAGAAGGCCTTTTTATTTTTGCAACATGTCCCCCAACTCTAAAGCATTCACCTATAATGGGGAAGCTTATTGTGCTTCAGTTGGTGCTAATTATGTTGGCATCTATGGTTCAATTTTTGGGAATAAATGTTGCATCAACACCTCAATGACCAATGCAAAATGGCATACATCTTTTTTAGGATCAACCTTGATTGTACCTTTCAACATCTTGGTATGAGATGTTGTCCACCTAATCCATTCTTTTTGCAATTGTTTAAACATAATATTTGCCCAATCTACATATTTTCCCTTAACAACTATCATAATGGATATAAAAAATTTGCTACTAAGTAATGGAATTTGTCCTTTTGATATACTCTATAGATTAGTGCAAGAAAACAAATGTCATAAGGGGCTTTCATCTTATTGACATTCCATTCCTCTACATTAACGTAATATAAGCTCCTAGCAAAATAATGCGTTGAAACATAGCTTTTGTAATCTACTTGTTTGCTTGTATCTAATTTTTCCAACTAGTGTTAGAAATCAACTATGATTAGATGTTTGTCTACATCCATGATCTTTTCCCTTATTATTGCTTGAATCATCTCCCTTATAATCTAATAGGTATTGAAAAATTCTACTAATAGATAAAATGGTGTGATATTTTCCACTCAATTTCAAATAAACCTACCAACCCGACTTTGGACGCCCATGTTTTTTTGTCCTTTCCCATTTTCACATAGGTAGTGATTCTCTCCAATTATTGAGTATAAACTTGTTCTATTGGTGTAAAAATCAACTTCTTAGGCTTTGGTGAAAGAATAAACCTATGCTCACAAGACATTATATGACGTGCTCCCAAGTCCCTAGTTAGTCCCAAGTTGGGGCTAGTTACTCAAGTTGCAGAATTGTGGGGGATTAGGGGCATGCTCTTAGCTTTCAGCACTAAAAGGGGTAGAGGGGCATGTTGAAGCTCCGGGATGGGACTAGGAAGAGTGACAAGCTATTCACTTATTCGAACCTGCATCGAACCAACCAACAAGTTGGTTAGTTCACATTCTGGAGCACCCTTGGTGCTAGGACAAGCCACGGGTAACTTTGGACTCACTTAACTCACCACGGCCCGGACTCGGGGGAAGCCACCACCTTCCCCCATATAGTATACTTTGTGCCTCTCTGCAGCATCCACATCCGAATGGTTTTTTGTCCTGGGACCCCCAAGGAGAAGTCCCGAAATTGTCCTGGTTTGGACTCTCGGGACTTTGCATGATCATAATTATTTTCTCATACCTCTGATTAGGATGAGGTTTAAAGCAAAGTTGTAGCTCTCCTCAAGAGCTTTCCAATGGTTTGTCGCACTCCACCTACACGCACTAGGGTCGGGTCAATTCCCAACTTTTAGTGGTCAGGAGTCAAACTGGCAGTTTGACTCCCGACCCTTCTTTTTGCCATAACTTGTGCTACAGATGTCTGAATGGTCAATGCGAGGCCATTTTCGACATCTACACTTCAATAACTTTTCAATGATATAAAGAACACCCCAATGCAAGGTGTTTTGACCCCTGCAATTGAACCCTAAAATTTCGGGAGTCTTAGAGGACTCCCAAGTCCCAACTTTGGGAGTGTGAGTTTCATCCTCACACTCTCCCAAGGTAGGGTTGCGACATTGTACTATTTTTCTTTATTCTATTATCATAATCAGACGAGCTAAAGTTCAAAAAATTTGGTATAAATTACAACTTGAAAGGAACTACAAATGAAGGTGGTGCTAAGGTTGTTGCTCGTTTTAATTTTTGAAAAAAATGGAGGTTGTTTTCATCCTCATAATTTGTTAGCACCACAATCTTTGGCACACCTTTGAGAACTTGAAATCCCCCATTATCACAAAAATCATAACCACTTCTTAGTTTTGTTTCTTGTTCATGTTGAAGTACACATACTTGTTTCAATCCCCCTTCTTAGATTGATCTAAAAAAGAAGATGGAGAACAGACTTGGAGTGGTTTTGGATTTGCAAATCTAGAATGTGAAGCTTGCTGGTCCACCCCCATCTATTGGCCTTTTGTGATCAATGCTTCCTGATGTTGCAATTCCTTTTCTTTCTCACGCATAAAATTTCTTCATTTTTTCTTTTTCTTTTTCTAAGCTTCTCAACAAAACTCCCATCGCTCATTTTGATGTGTTAAAAATGATGGAAAATGAAAAATATGATAGAAGATGACTACTCACAAATGTTGTCATGACACATCGAAGCCACTAACTCTCATGCCCCTTGATTAGTTTTTTTTCCTTCTAGGTTTTCGTGATTTAAAATGTTACACTATTGGTTGCCATCTAGCACTACATCCAAATGAATATCATCCACATGCATTGTCACAAAAAATGCCGCCTTCATCATGGATTTTTCATCAATCTACGCAATCTATACCATATAGATTGGTTCTTCATTATTGTCCTTGTTTTTGTTATCCACATCAACATCTTTATGTCCTTCCCAATATACTAGTTCAAAATGATATGTAGTATCTGCTTCATCATCCAAAAATTGGTATGGTTTCAACTTGTTCACATTAACAAGCATAGGTTTTGGATCAAACTTATCTAAAGTTGCTTGATAAATGTTGTTTGGTAAGCAAAATTGTACTCTATGCAGACCAAACCATTTCCTAATAAATTTTTCAAGATGTGTTTTTTATTGTTTTGGAAACTAGGGTATGTGATCTCTAAATCTGAACTTTATTTTGAAGATACCTTTGTTGATTCCATAGAACACAATTCTATTATCTTTGTTGACTCCATAGAACACAACCCAATAAATTTCTATGCTTGCAACTTGTCATTCTAAAGTTTTTCCAACTTGTTAGTAAGCTTGTGAGTACCTTAACAAGATTTGCATCTCTATGGACACTACATGTTAGTAGAACATATTATGTGAGCATTAGAGGATGCAATCTATACACCAATTGATATGGAGTATACCATGTAGCTACCTTGTAAATTGTTCTATACATGGAAAAAATGTAGTAGGTAAATGCTTATCCCAATTTGCATTATTAGATCATTGACTAACTTAATAATGAAATTGACAATGAACTTGTTAGTTGATTTGCTTGCCCATTTACTTGTGGATAATAGGTGGTGGAACTAACATGCTTTAACAAAAAATGATTAGTCAAATATTTTATATCATTAATAAAAGGGATTCCTTAATTTGTTACTAGGGTTAGTGGATAGCTAAACCTAGCAAAAATATGTTCATACATAAATTTTGCTATAACAAGATCAGTATTGGTCTTAAGTGCCTTAGCTTCCACCCATTTGCTAACTTAATCTATGGCTACAAGGATATATTGTTACTTGTGAACTATCCTGCATGTTTGCTTGATCTAATAAAATCAAGTCCTCGTTTCATAAATGGTTTTTTTAGTAATGACCAGTTTAGCCAAACTTTGTGTTATTAAACCTCCATTCATTGGCAAACGTCATAGAATTTGCAATATTCTATAATGTCATGGAACAATGTGGACCATTAGTATTTTACATTAAAGATCTCTTTGGCAATGATGTCCGATGTAAAATGGCCACCACTAAAACATTCATGGAGTTCCTATAATATCTTCTATGGTTATATAATGTCGAAATTTGTTATCCTAGCCCATGTGATACAATGTTCCCTTTTAAAAGATCCAACTTGTCAACACTATAATTCATGGTTTTTTTTATTGGGCTTTTTAGTTTTAAAAAAGCCCAAAAGTGATAGGTGTAAAAAAAACAACCCTATTAATTTGGACATGTCCAATGCAATTGGGTAATCAAATTGGACCTTGTCATTTTGACTGGTAGAATGACTAACAAAATGACTAACCATTTAACTAGGTCAATTTTATACTTAAATTAACATAATTTTTTGGATTATTATTTTAAAAATTAATAGGTAGGTAGGTAGTAAATATGTTTAAGTAGGTCAAAAAAAACATTTAGGTAGGTAGGTGTTAGCCTAGCTTAGCCTAGCTTAATTAACTTAACATATTTAACCCGACTTAACCTCAGTGAACTACATTAGTTTAGCCTACCTACCCTAGCCTTTTAAACATGCACATAGTTTGTAATTATAAGGTTTTGAACCCCAAACCTTCACAATGATAAACCAAGTTTTTACCAATGAACTTCATGATGAAAAGTGTTCAATTTTTATCAACTTTTTTATTTCACATGTTTATTTCACATCATTAAACCTAATGGTTAAACTTAATGATTTAAAATAATTGTTAAACCTAATCGATAAATTTAATGATTTAAAATAATGGCTAAACCTAGAAGTTAAACCTAGTGGTTAAACCCAATGATTTAAATTAATGATTAAACCCAGTGGTTAAATTCAATGACTTAAAGTAATAGTTAAACCTAGTGGTTAAACTCAGTGATTTAAAATAATGGCTAAAAGTAATGGATAAACTTAGTGGCTAAATTCAATGACTTGAACTAATGGTTAAACCTAGTGGTTAAACTTAATGACTTAAAAAAATGGCTAAATTTAATGGTTAAATTCAATGACTTAAACTAATGGTTAAACCTAGTGGTTAAACTCAATGACTAAATTTAATGGCTAAACTCAATGACTTAAAGTAATGGTTAAACTTAGTAGTTAAACTCAATGACTTAAAGTAATGGTTAAACCTATTGATTACATTTAATGATTTAAAGTAATAACTAAATTTAGCGGCTAAATTTAATGATTTAAAATAATGGCTAAATTTAGTGCTTAAATTTTATGAATTTAATTAATAACTAAACCTAGTGGTTAAACTTAGTGATTTAAAATAATGATTAAACATAATGATTAAACCTAGTGACTAAACTTAATGATTTAAAATAATGACTAAACCTAGTGGTTAAACTTAATGATTTAAAGTTATCACTAAACATAATGGTTAAACCTTGATTAAACTTAATGATTAAATTTAATGGTTAAACTTAGTTAATAAATTTAATGGTTAAATGTATTTTATGGTTAAATTTTAGCTAAGTCTAATGGTTAAATCTAATAACTAAACATAATGACTAAACCTTGATTAAACGTAATGCCTAAATGTAATGCTTAAATTTAATGGCTAAATATAATTATTAAACCTTGGTTAAACATAACATAGCTAAACTTAGGCTAAATTTAGTTATTAAATCTAATGACTAAACATAATGATAAACCTTGATTAAACTTAGGCTAAACCTAATGATTAAATGTAATGACTAAACCTAGGTTAAACTTAGTGGGTAACTTTTATGGGTAACTCTAATGGTTAAACATAGTGGCTAATTCTAGATTATATTTAATGGCCAAATTTAGATTATATCTATAGGTCAAATCTAATGGTTCAACTTAAGCGAAACCTAGTGCCAAATATAATGGTTAAACATAATGGCAAAATTTAAATTAAACCTAATGGCTAAAATTTGGGTAAACTTCATAGCTAAATCTAGTGGTTACACTTAGTGGCTAAAATTAAGCAAGTAAGTGGGTGGATAGGTAGATAGACAATATGTAAGTAGGTGGGTAGGTAAGTAGGTAGGTTAGACGAAGGTGAAAAACGTAAGTAGGTATCTAAATACGTGGGTGAAAATATATAAAAAGATAAGTAGGTAGGTAGGTAAATAATAGGTAGGCGAATGGGTGGGTAATAAATAAGTAACTAACTAACCAAGTAAATAGATGGTCATTTTTACTAAAAATCATTGGCCATTTTGACTAAATGTTCAACTTGACTAACTACCAATGGTCATTTTAATTAAAGATCAATGGCCATCTTGATTAATTATTTGATTTGACTAAACACAATTGGTCATTTTGATTAAGGTTGTATAAATGAACTATGTGTATCTAGTCAAATGAACCATTATAATCAAATTGATCAATCAATAAATACATGTGTCATTCAAGCCTTTGCCTTTAATCAAAATTTACATGTCCATTAGTCAAAATGATAAATTTATCAATTTGAACCTCTTAAAAAATCATGATTTGTAATAGTGCGTGTTTTGATATGTTTTTGAATGTTGATTATAATTTTTTTTTTAATTCCTGTGGAATTCTAAGCAAATGTCTTCGAATCCCTAACCTTTTCTAACCATACTAGTTGTAACTAAAACAATCCTATGTATATGGTTTGATAAGTACCGCTATTGGTTTTGTTGTATTTGGAAGCCTAGATAACACATCTACCACTATGTCTATACGTTTTGGTTTGTATACTACAATGAATTCATAATCTAGAAATAGAAATAACCATATAGTAATATAACCTAAAACCTATGGTTTGTTCACTAGATAGATTAAAGCCATATGATCATCATAAAACAAACTTATTATTGAATAGGTAATGTTTGAACTCATGAAGTGCAAATATCCATTACTAAGCTTCATGCTCTATGGTATTATAGTTATTCTCTTCATTATTCAAGAGTCTAGAAGCGTAAATAATAGGTTAATCATGTTTCCTTATGGCTAGCATAACTGAAATGGATGTGACACACTCCGAACTCCTTGAAGGACTTATGTCGCAACCCCACTTTGAGGGAGTTGTGAGGTTGCCACTCACACTCCCAAAAATGGGACTTGGGAGTCCTTTGGGACTCCCACAAACTCAGAGCGTGATTGCAGGGGTCAAAACACCTCGCATTGGGGCGTTCTTGGTACCTTGGAAAGGTCTTGAAATGTAGATGTCCAAAATGGCCTCGCATGAGCCATTTGGACATCTGCAACACAAGTTATGGTCGAAAGAAGGATCGGGAGTCAAATTGGCAATTTGACTCCCGACCACTAAAAGTTGGGAATCGACCCAATCCCGGTGCATGCAGGTGAAGTGCGACACATCGTTGAAAAGCTCTCGAGGAGAGCTACAACATTATTTCAGACCTCGTCCCAATCCAAGCTCAGGGCGAAGAGTTATGAACGTCCAAAGTCTTGGGATTCCAAACCGAGACAGTTTCGAGACTCCACTTTGGGAGTCCCGGGAAAAAGAGCCATTTGGATGCAAGTCCCGTGGAGAGCCGCAGAGAATACTATATGGGGGAAGGTGGTGGCTTCCCCTGAATCCGGGCCGTGGTGAGTCAAGTGAGTCCAAGTTGCCCGTGGCTTGTCCCAACACTAAAAAGGTGCAGAATGAGTTCTAACCCATTTGTGGGTTGCATTTGGATGCAAGACCGATCACTAAGTAATCTTGTCCCTCTTCCTAGTCTATCCTAGAGCTTTCAGCACGCCCCTCTCACCCCCTTTAGTGCTGGAAGCTAGGAGCAGCTCCAAGTCCCAAACTATTTCCGCAATTTGACATAGTTGGATCCCTTTTGGGTCTAACAAGGGACTTGGGAGTGCGTCAACTTAAATGTGAATCCAAGTAAAACATAGCAAAAGAAGAAGGAGTCAAGGCATGCTCCTTAGCTCAAAACACTTTGAGGGATAGAGGGGCATGTTGGAGTTCTGGGATGGGACTAGGACGAGTTAACAAGCTTCACACACTCACACGGGCCTGCACACAACCCACACAAAGTGGTTAGTGCATAATTGAAGCACCTTTGGTGCTAGAACGAACCACGAGCAACACGGACACACCAGACTCACCACAGCCCAGACTTGGGGGAAGCCGCCACCTTCCCCTTTATAGTATACTTTATGGCTGGCCACGAAGGCTACATCCAAATGGTTTTTCTCTCCCGGGACTCTCGAATGGGAGTCCCGAAATCGCGCTGGTTGGGACTTTTGCAACTTTGGAGCCCCATAACTTTGCAAGAAGACCTTAGATCGCAATGTGGTCTAAAGCAAAGTTGTAGCTCTCGTCAAGAGCTTTCCAACGATATGTTGCATGCCCCCTGCAGCCAAGTAAATCGGGTCGATTCTTAACTTTTTGTGGTCGGGAGTCAAATTGGCATAACTTGTGTTTTAGATGTCCAAATGAGCAATACAAGCCCATTTTAGACATTTAAGTTCCAAGACCTTTCCAATGATATAAAAAATGCCACAAGCCATTGAGTTTTGACCCTTGAAATTGTTCTTTGAAGTTTCGGGAGTCCACCGGGACTCCATCTCCCAAAGTGAGAGTTGTTTTGGGAGTGTGAGGGTTCACTCCCTCATACTCCTTCACACTTTTCAACATTCCCGGGAATGTGTGATGTGATTCCTGAGCTTCTTCTTGCCTTGACTCCCGAGCTTCCTCTTGCCTTAACTCCCAAGCTTCCTCTTGCTTTAACTCCCTTGTAAGCCTTTTGCCTTGGTCGCGAGCCCAAGGCTAGGGTTGCGACAGGATGCATATGTATGAACATGAAACTTTACATCCCAATTTGGAGATTTAAGGATAGGTGCTTTTATATACTTTTGTTTCATCAACTCCCAAGTTGCTTAACACTCTAAAATCCACAAAAGTTGCCTTATTTTCTTCATAAGTTTAGTAGTTGGGGCCATTACGAATGCAAAATTCTTGATGAAACATCTATAAAATCAAGCCATTCCATTGAATACTTGAATTTGTTGTGGATTTGTGGGTATAGGCATATGAATTATGGCTTGGATTTTCTTAGGATTTGGTAATTTACCTTCTTTTGAAACAATATACCCTAATATCATCCCTAAAAATACCATAAAAACACACTTATCTAGGTTCAAATTAATTCCAAATTCTCTACACTTCTAGAAACATAGTCTAAGCTTATCTAAATAACTATCCATATCATTATAAACAATGAAATCATCTAGAAAAATCTTTGTGAATTTTTCCAAATAATCTTTAAAAGGTTCCACTCACTACCTTTTGGTAAGTAGGAGGTTTATTTTTCATTCCAAAAGGCATCACTACCTAAGTAAAGGCTCCATAATTTGTTACAGAGGTTGTTTTATATTTGTTTTCTAGTGTTACAAATGTGTTGTCACAACCCTAACTTTGGGCTCGTAACCAATGCAAAAGGGTTACAAGGTTGTGGGCCAAGAGGAAGCCCAGGAATCAAGGCAAAGAGGTCGCAAGGGTGCGGGCCAAAAAAAAGCCCAGGAGTAATATCACATACTCTTGGGAGTGTAAGAAAGTGTGAGGGAGTGAACCCTCACACTCCCAAGGCAACTCCCACTTTGGGAGATGGAGTCCTGGTGGACTCCCAAAACTTCAGAGAGCGATTTCAGGGGTCAAAACTCAAGGTCTTATGGAGTTCTTTATATCATTGGAAAGCTCTTATAACATAGATGTCTAAAATGGGCTCGCATTGCTCATTTGGACATCTGAAATACAAGTTATGGCCAAAAGAAGGGTCCGGAGTCAAACTGCCAATTTGACTCCCGACCACAAAAAGTCAAGAATCGACCCAATTTACTTCGTCGTAGAGGGCATGCGACATACCATTGAAAAGATCTTGACGAGAGCTACAACTTTGCTTTAGATTACATTTCAATCCAAGGTCTTTTCGTAAAGTTATGGGGCTCCAAAGTCGTGGGAATCCTAATTGGCGCAATTTCAAGACTCCCATTCGGGAATCCCGGGAGAGAAAAGTCATTTGGATGTGGGCTTCGTGGCCAGCCACAAAATATACTATAAGGGGGAAGGTGGCGGCTTCCCCCAATTCCGGGCCATGGTGAGTCTAGTGTGTCCGTGTTGCTTGTGGCTCGTCTTAGCACCAAAGGTGTTCCAATTATGCACTAATCACTTTGTATGGGGTGTGTGCAGGCTCGTGTGAGTGAGTGAACCTTGTTAACTCTTCCTAATTTCATCCCGAAGCTCTAACACACCCCTCTACCCCTCAAAGTATTGTGAACTAGGGAACATGCCCTGATTCCTCTCTCTTCCGCTGTCTTCTACTTAGATTCACATTTGAATCCTTCAAGGAGTTGGGAGTGCGTCAATAATGTTGTCCTCATTAAGCATCCTAAAACAAAGCTTTGTTGATGATGTTCCGTGATGGCTGCTCAAAGCACAAATGACAAAACAAAGAAGAAAGAAGAGACCACAAATACATAAGCATTGTGAACTAAACCCTAGCAAAACAAGCTTGGTTGATGATGTGCCATGATAACTACTACCTAAAGCATAGTCACAAAAAACTGAAGAAAGCAAAATATACATACGGATTTTGAACTAACTAAACCTTAGAAAATGCAGCACCATGCAAAAGGCATTTTTTACACAGTCACAAACTCTTCACCATATCACGCAGTCACGAGGTGATCAGATACGACCATTTCTTCAACTATCAAAACAAAAGATTAAACACAAGAAAAAAAATACTTTTAGAACGACAAAAAGAGTGGCGAAAGATTGCGATGAGGAGGTAAAAGGAAGAAGGATGAGCAACCGACATTGCATGATGTACTTTTGAAGATCTTTCAACTCCTTCAGAATTATCTTGGAGGCCATATGGAAACAATAGTAATAACTTCAAGTCCTTCAAGTCTCAGGTGCAGCAACAAAAATGAAGCTGTAAATCTCAATGCGTCCATACAACAACAGTAGCAGCATGAGCAAGAAAGCCACAACTACAACAATTGGGAGGAAAAGACAACTACAAAGAAGAAGAAGCTCTTGGAGAAACAAACTGTGCCTTTCAGGGAGTTCTCGGTGGTTTCACACCATCCATAGTCACACTTCCTTCCCTCTTCTCCCTAATATTGTAAACATGACCAACACTTCCCTTGTGCAGCACAACCTCAAATGCTTCAACAACATCTTCACAATACAGGTAGTTTTGCACATTAAATCCATCTCCATGGATGGGGAGGGGCTTCCCTTGGCCAAAAGAATGAATTTGGGGATGAGCTTCTCTGGGAACTTGTTTGGTCCATACACATTATTGCCTCGTGTGGTGATGATAGGCAACCCATATGAACGGCCATATGCCATCACCAGCATTTCTGCACCAGCCTTGGTGGTTGAATAAGGATTTGTGGGAAGCAGTTGCAATGCTTCATGGTTTCCAACAATTGCATCAGCCTTAGTCTCTCCATAAACCTCATCTATGTTCACATGAACAAAGCGGTGGACAGTGCCTGTCCCTTTGCATGCCTCCAGCAACACATGGGTCCCATAGATGTTGTTATTTGTGCATTCAAAACTGTTGCCAAATGAGTTGTTGACATGAGTTTGGGCGGCAAAGTGCATAATGGTGTCAATACCTTTGATAATGAGAAGGTAGTTGACAAGATCTACACTCCCAATGTCACGTTTTACAAACTTGAAATTCTTGGAGGACTTGGAGGGCAATAGATTCTTCAAGTTGGAGCAATAATCCGGCTTGTCTAGCACCACGATTTTGTAATGTGGGTAGTTACGCATCAGTCTGTTAACAACATGAGATGTAATGAATCTTGTTACACAAGTTATCAAGATGTTTTTGGGAGTGTCTGTGGTTTCCCCCATTATGATGATGACCTCCGCTTCTGCAAATCAACCTGATATTATTTAATAAGAGAAAAAATTTCTCTATCAGAATTTTGTAGGCACAACACAAAAGTAACAACAAAGTTCGGTGGAGCCACAGACAAGAAATAGAGAGGAAGAATGTAAACACATTTGGACCCCCTTGCAAATAAGGAAGATCAAGACCAAGCTCTTTTTAGTCCTGGTATAATGGCCTACAAGTACACTTGTTTTTTTTTTGGTACTATCTGTCATAGGGACCAAATGTGAGGGACAACAAAACAAACAATATTTGCTGCTCATGACTGCTGATCCATAAGCTCCTCATTTCCTACCCAAGAGATTATGTGTCGTCATTATGAAAACAGAAAATTTCAAAGCCAAATCCACAAATCCAGTTATGGAATAGAATAAAAGAACAAAGGAGAAGAGAAGAGCCATTCCTACAAAGCTCTCAAAATCCGTGGCATTCTGCAAGACGCGAAGAGAAAAGTGAAAACAAAAATGAGGGAAAAAAAAAAACAAAAGCAAAAAAACGAAAAACCTTAATGACATTCACAGTTAACAAACTAATGGCGACTTCCATCGCACATTCGCACCATCGCCATCATAGTAATAATAGACCGAAAAAAAACACAAACAATGGATAAGATCTTGAAAAAAGAGTCAAAGCACATCTACGGCCTTTCCTTCGCACTCTTCCTATTACTTCCTCCAACAAGCCACTTTCAAACAAACTCCTGTTGGCTAGTTGACATTCCAAATCCACATGTTATTATTATGCTTTGGAGATCAATGTAGGAGGAGAGAAGAAGCGATCTCAGATAGAGAGAGATTTGGCACACCTCTCCTTAGTGAAAGCTTTAGAAAGTCATCCTCAAAAAAACGCAAAAAGAAATATCCACTTTTGGTGCAATCCATGATCCAATTTCCGCACAAAGTATGAATGTAAAAAATCGTTGCAAACTAGGAAAGAATTGCGCACAATAGGAACTCCTACCGGGAGCAGTTTTTTCTCATAGATTTCAAATCACTTGCCGCGCGACACTCAGGTGCGAAGAAAGGAAGATGCACGACAGGACTGGGAGCGTTGGCGAGGGGAGCTATAGCAACAAGGTACCACATAGTGTAGTTGAGGTCATCATTTGTATTCATAAGCTTTTCAAGGAGGCCATTTTGAGTGTACATTGAGATTTACAACCCAGTAGTCTTGTTGTAGTCTTGTTTCTTTCTGAACTCATGACATCCTAAAACATCAATGGTAAGCTCAAAATCATTGAAAGAAATTTTTTTCCCCCATTCACTTGTCTTTCTCTAGTCGAATAGATATGTACGAAATTTCAGGCAAAATTCAATTGTACAAAAATTTGTTGTCATGAGTTTCTGTTACATTTACAGAAGCAACCAGAAAACTAAAGTTTGGCTAGCATTCAAGGCTGAGTTTCTTCCTGTTGGCTTGGAACTCAAGAAACATAGCAAATGAAAAATCAAAGGTGAAGAGTATCATCCTCATTGATTTAAACTACAACAAACTATATAGAGAGGGTTAACATTGGTAGATATGAAATACAATAATGACTAATGATGCAACCTAACGATGAGGACATGTTATTCCCCATTAGACAACTATTCATTCAAGGCCAACTTCATCATCACTAGACGACCTTTGAAGCTCTTCAGCAGCTAGAATTGCATCAGCTCTAGTCAATTCAATTGCACCAACAAGTGCCATGTTCCTTGGTACCCCTGGAAATTCCAAAGGCACATCTACTCCAATTAAGTTGTCTAGCATGGTAACTTCATCATTATTAAATACTAGGATGTGTTTGGACCTTGGTTCTTTGTGGAGGACAACCTTCCATCCTGGCATGTTAAGGTCATATGCATAAAAAACCTACTGCACCTAGGTGGAAATACCTAAGGTTCATCAACTTGTGCTTTCAATTGTCGAAAATTTACCAACAAAAACCCATCATCATCGCGCTTATATGTGGCATTTCCCCATCTATCCAATCCATTTCTTACCCAATCACATTTGAACAACATTACTGGTTGGAATATAGGCCATAGTCTAGCAAAATTATGTCCTTCAATATCACCACATATTGAAGCGCCCCAAGTCTCATACCCTCTGTTGACTGCTGCTCTTGATGGAAAATTGATGTAATTCTAAAATTGTATGTGGCACTTGTGTTGCCATAGGTATTTATAAAAACTCTGCAATGATTTCCATATGCCTTCACTTTTGTGTACCTTGAAGCAAAAAGGGACGGCAAAACTAATAGATGGAATGCATCTTGGTCTTCAAGCACACCCCCTTGTGCGATATGGGTCCAAATTGCTTCATGCACCCAACTTGCCAAGTTTTGCACCTCTTGGAGCTTTGGTGGAATCTCCACATGTTTGCTTGTTGTTCTATGCCCCCTTCACCATTGTGCTTCAAATTCTGCTCTTAACTGCCTCATCTGAATTGGTTCTTGCTCATACATGATGCACCCCCAATAGCCAAGCCCCACATTAAGTTTATTAATTTTAGTTGGTTGTTCAACAAGAAAGTAACTTACCCATGCATCTATGACCTTTTAACAATTTTCCAACAAGGATTTAAGGGGTTAAGGGTTGTGTACTGAACCCACAGTGCTAAACATGCCACATTTGTGATAACATATTGATGTGCCACATCTCGTGCTACAAGGTCTAGAGTCAACTTTATGGCAACCCCTTCCACGACTTCACCATAAACCCCCTCCTCTTCATCTGCATCCCAGATTCTATGTTGAACATGGCGGAAATCTTGTAAATATTCAGTGACAAACCCAATTGTCTCGTCCAAAATGTAACCTTCTGCCATGGAAGCCTTTGGCCTTGACCTATTACGGACATAACCTTTGAAAACCTTCATGGCCCGTTCTATTGGGTACATCCAACGAGTATGAATTGGGCCACAAATGTCTAGTTCTTCTACAATGTGCAATGTTAAATGTGACATCACATCAAAAAATGCTCCCGGGAATTCCCATTCAAGCATACTAAGAATGATTGTTACATCTTCCCTTAGGGTTAGTAGGTCAATTGGATCCCAAACCTTTGCACATATGTTATGATACATTTGACTGAGGCGCATCAAACTTAAACGTACATGAGCATCCATTAGGCCCCTTAAAACTAGAGGCATTAATTGTTGGTTTGAAACATGTCAATCATGGCTCTTCATTAACCCAAGTTTCTCATCCATGATATGTTTTCCTAATGAGCCGCAATAATATGTTGGCACTTTCAAAGATGCTAACCTATTCATGAAAGTTTGGAGCTTTTCTGGTCTAAGGACATAGGGGGTGACGCACTCCCAACTCCTTAAAGGATTCAAATGTGAGCCCAAGTAGCAGCGGAAGAGGGAGGAGTCGGAGCACACTCCCTAGTTCACAACACTTTGAGGGGTAAAGGGGCGTGTTGGAGCTCCGGGATGGGATTAGGAAGAGTTGACAAGCTTCACTCACTCACACGAGCCTGCACACAACCCACACAAAGTGGTTAGTGCATAGTTGGAGCACCCTTGGTGCTAGGACGAGCCACGGGCGACGCGTACACACAAGACTCACCACAGCCCGGACTTGGGAGAAGCCACCACTTTCCCCTTTATAGTATACTCTGTGGCTAGCCACGGAGCCTACATCCAAATGGCTTTTCTCTCCCAGGATTACCGAGTGGGAGTCCCGAAATCCCGCTAGCTGGGACTCTCGCAAGTTTGGAGCCTCATAACTTTGTGAGCAGACCTCCGATTGAGGTGCAGTCTAAAGCAAAGTTGTAGCTCTCGTCGAGAGCTTTCCAACGATATGTGGCACGCACCCTACAGCTAAGTAAATCGGGTCGATTCTCGACTTTTTGTGGTCGGGAGTCAAATTGGTAGTTTTGACTCCCGGCCCTTCTTTTGGCCATAACTTATGTTTCAAATGTCCAAATGAGCAATGCGAGCCCATTTTAGACATCTAAATTCCAAGAGCTTTCCAATGATATAAAGAACGCCATAAGCCATTGGGTTTTGACCCTT
>Ga0209611_10002005_pt1 | contig 35643 bp, 21 predicted proteins | sample S1TSphgellanicum_3_FD_187693 | JGI IMG/M metagenome (GOLD analysis project Ga0209611, IMG submission 187693) | Host-associated microbial communities from peat moss isolated from Minnesota, USA - S1T2_Fc - Sphagnum magellanicum MG (SPAdes) (version 2) | ecosystem: Host-associated > Plants > Peat...
CATTGTGGAGAAACATGTGCAACCAGTGTTTTTTTTTTGTTTCCTGATGTAGCCAGAGTGGCGAGCACCTAGGCAGATTTCGACTTAACTGGCGAATATATTTCAAGAAACTCTGAAAACTGTAGCCAGTAGGCATAAATGTGGCGACACCATCCCCAAAAAAACCAGTTTTCTGTTGCTTCTTGGCGAATTTTTTTCTCAGGAATTTGCGACAGAATATTCCGTTTTCAGAAAACTGTGTGGCCATTTGACGACTTTTCGCCCAAAAAAATCACTGTGTGCAACGTCCACAGTGACAAAGGGGGAGGCGCTTTCTACATCAATTTCGAAAAGCTGTGTCCTAGTTTATATATATATACTTGTCAAAGTACATTGTCTAATACAGGTGTACAACAAGGAAGAAATGAAGGGGGAAAGCAAAGGACACATGTAAAATTACCTTCTAATTTTGCTAAAGTTCGGAATAACACAATAAGTTAATTACCCACAACCAATAATGGTACCAAATGACAACAATTAAAACATTTGCGAAAGCACAAAAATATTAACATAGTACTTTACCGATGTAGAATATTAAAGTATTAGAACAACATTTACCAACAGACAATAATAGAATTAGTGGTTCCACTACCTCCTTGTTGCCGGCCTCTTTTGGGCTGTTTGCTTGCCTGGACTTTGGTCCTTGCCCTTCTTTCTTTTTTCCTCTCTTTCTTGGGGGCTTTCTTTTCACAAAGTTTGGCAGGGTTTCATCATTAATAAGCTTGCAATCACAAATACCAGATCAAAACTATAAAAATTCCTGTATGGAGTGGAAGTCAAGAGGTGGGCATCTGCCCTAAATGTGCTCCATTTAGAATTATTGGTCCACTTGTATCTTTGGAAGTGCTATGGACAAGAGATCCTATGAGCACTCAGCATATGAAGAAAGTGATCCTAAGTGAGCTGGACCTTTTAGACCTATGATGCACAGTGAAGGATTTGTTATAGTTCTACAAATGAACATTTAGAATTATTGGTCCCCTTGTGTCTTTCGAAGTGCTATGGACAAGAGATCCTATGAGAACTCAGCATCTGAAGAAAGTGATCCTAAGTGAGCTGGACCTTTTAGACCTATGATGCACAGTGAAGGATTTGTTATAGTTCTACAAATGAACATGCGTTTGACTACTCATGCTTTTTATTGTTTGTTGAAAATGCCTGGTTATTTGGGTGTTGACCCCAATACCCCACCTTTCCTTATTACGCCGCCTTTGGGGGTTATACAAACTTCTGGGGAAGTTGAGTGGGTAATATATTATGCTTACATAATATGTAAGATCAGCAATAACTACAAGGTGAGGACCTAGTCTTTTGAAAAGGATTAGGTCATAAAATACTAGCATTATAATATATGATATAACAAAGTGCATTTGCAGTTGGGGTACAAAAAAGGAATGTTTGATTGCAAAATCATGTTAAACTTTAATTTTGATTGATTGTCATGACTAATACACCTTATAATTATATATATACATATTTATTTTGGGTTTGATTAGATAAAAATGTACACTAAAATTAATATGATAAAAAAAAATTACAATTTTGATGATTCAAAAACGTCCTTGAGTGTTTTGAAACATGACTATCTATAACATTATGTTTGAATATGCAATTTTATAACAAAAGAATCAATAGGAATAGCAATATTTGTTGAAATTGTTTCATATTTTAATCACAAATAAAGTATGTTTTACATGATGATATAAAACTTTTTAATATCATAAAACACCAAATTTTCATGGAATTAATACTATGATTGTCATGTTAATTTTGTTCATAATTAGGTTTCAATCCAAAGGCTTGGAAATACAAGAAATGTGGATGAAAAAAATATATATATTTGATATTTTTAATAAAACTTTGGCATTCCAATATTCAAATGAACTATCATTTTGGAAATGTTTTGAAGTTTGCATTCCTTATTGGTTTGTACTTCAATAGGACATTCAAAACTTGCTAATGTTTAATTTTTACCATTCAGTGTAACAAATATTGGTTGAAGACCTAGACATACATATGTATTCATTTTTCATTACTTAGTATTTTAAAACATTCATTTGGCTTCAAAACAAAAAACACACGAAAGGATTCAATAATGGTCCTTCTTATGGTAGGTCAATTGTGAACATTGAATGTGCATCACATTTTGGGTTTCACTTTTGGTATTTGGGTCTTAAAATTTTGACTTTCAAAAGTTTATTTTCATTTTAGAAATTACCATGTTTTGAACCTTCAAAAGTTTATTTTGATTTTAGAAATTACCATGTTTTGAACCTTTAGGTATGGCAACCCAAGAAACACAAAGTTTGTAGCATGTGGTTGTTTCACTTCTTAGAAATTAGTGCAAACATGTTGCTAGATTGGGTCAATAAATCTTCCCTAAACAACATGACAAAGTTGGAATTCAACATAGTGCTGAAATGTGGTCACAACATGCCCTATCTACTACCTACATCCACCTCCTTGCACAAGCTTTAGAGCCATGCTTCATACAACAAGTTGCCCTCTAAAAGTAAACTAAAGAAGTGTTAATATAAATTAAAATAGTGTTAACAAAGTGCTAACAAAAATTGACCTAAAGAGCTATAGCCTTTGAAACCTCTTCTTTTGTTGTTCAAAATCAAAAGATTGCCTACTTTCGTCAAGGGAGCATCCTATTACTTGCATATCAAGCAGACAAACTTTCCATTAGTGATAATAATGGAACTTGGTACATCAAATAACAATTCCTTATGGTGCCCTTGAATTTCCACATCAAACATAGCTCTTTCTGTACTATCTAAAGTAATACAATCTCATGAAGCCAAAGTTGAAAACATGGCAAACAAAGTCAAAAAGCAAACAAATGTTAGCTTGCGTTGAAAAAATAGAAAATTCAAATATCCTAATTTTCACCAAATTTGAAGGATTGTGCTACTAAAGCTAGATGCGATATGTTTTGTTTAAGACTAGAATGGTAGAGGCCTATCTCGAAAATGTATAAGCATATGGGTCATAAGTGATTGACATAAACCTAATTGGACAACAAGACAAACACCATGTTTGACTTGATACTACCATGTATCTTCCAATCCATAGACAGTGAGCTTAGTGCACATAAAAAATGTGAATACTTCATTGTAAAGACTCAAAGTAGTAGGAGTAAAAATCAATCCTATTGGCTAGTCCACCTTATACCCTAATTTGAAACAATCAAATGCATCAAGACTTGACATACACACAATCATGACATAGTTCAAATTGTTTAGTTTGGAACAAAAGAGATTCAGTTAACAACCCTCAAAACTGTTAATTCCATTTTGGTGTATTAATACACATCTTGTGAACATTGAATCTACTACATGTGGAGGATTATAAGGTGGGTTTGGGCATGAAGGAAATGGTGCAATTGGACAATTGGAATTAAGATAATAAATGATGAACAAGATCCTTGTCAAGCTCCTACAAGACTTACTTAATTTGTTGAAAACATGTGTAACAACTCAATGCATAATAGAAAAAGGTGGACAAACACATTCATGATTGCAACTAATAAATGGGTTGGGAATTTGTGATCTGTGGCTGAACTAGGCATGTGAGTTCCACAAGCATAATGGATTAGCTCCAAATGTATTATGGATAACCACATAAAATCTCTTTGCATATTTGTCCCCCTCACGTGGAAAAGACTATAGTGCAATTTCTAACATGGCCTACACCTCCAAAAAGTGAGGTTGATCTCTTGTATGGCCCTTGTCCTGGCAAATCACATACACAATAGTGTGACACTAATAAAATTTCTTTCATTTCTTTATGGCAAGGTAATAATTTTTAAATGAACTAAGATTCCAAGGAAAGATAATCTAACTTCCAAATGCTTTAGTTTTTTGACATTAATTAGAAAGATGGCTAGATAATGGGCAACTAAAATGAAATCTTTTGTTTCTACTAAAAGATTTGGAAAACACTATTCAAAATGCACATGCTAACCAAGTTTATGCCATGTGGGTAGGGGATAAAACAAGTCAAATGGGAGCTTTGTAACTTATAAAGTTATTTGGAAGCTGAAGCCAAACAAGGAATACAAACTTGACATGTTAGTAGAAAAAACACCTACAAAGAGACACCCATCTCACCATAAATACCAAAGGTTATGACAGTTTAACATAAGGTGAAAACAAACTATGAAGGGGCCACTTTGGGCACTTTAAGGACATGTATGTAAAGTATATTTTTGTAAAACATATTACATTTAATTTTGGGTTTCATTTTTGGTGTTTGGGTTTGATATTTTGATTTTCACAGAGTCAATAATATTTAATATTATTTAAAAAAATAAATTAGAGCTTGAATTCAAGGAATATTGAATATATTTATGGTATATATAATATAATAGAACTTTTTTTAATTTTTGGACTATGCTAGGTTTGGGTTTGAATTAGTCAACCAAAAAATGTTTGAAATGAAATTTAAAAAAATACCCACCTCACATATCTTGTCATCTTCCATTTGAAAATGATAATTTGTCAAAATGTTAATTTACCACATACTTATGGTCATAAGCCCCAAAAACACATGGCTCACAAACTTATTCCAATCATATGGAATCATAATGTTTAATAGATACTACAAATTTCATAAAGGCTAAAAATCATTTTTTGAGTATATTTGCATTTTTTAATACATGGTGATATTTTTTTTTTTGCCACAAATATACTTGGGAACCTCACAATGTAAGTTGGAAAAAAAAAAAATTATTTGCAATTAAATTCTTTGTGTTATAATCTACCATATTAAGCAAAAATTTTGGAAAAATATGTTTTGATATTATCATGGTTGAAGTTCAAACACAAACACCCCTGGAAAATAGTACAATGTGACAACATTTTTGGCCCCCCTGTAATATGCTTTCACCCATAGAGATATCAACAAGAAAAAAAAAACCTAAACCTTGTTTCATAACAAAAGTTGATAATCAAGGAAAGTCAATAACTTTTGTTAATCTTGAAAACAAATATGAAGTTGGGAAGCAAGTTTTATGGTAGTGAACCAAATTACTTCGTGTATGTCCTTTTTCTTCTTGGACATGAAGTGGCATCGATCATTAACCTTTCACCTCTTTCACCTTTCAAATGTAAAAACATTTTTTTAAACCACCAACATTTGAATTGAAGGTGAAGGCATGTGAAAATGAAGCAAAAAAACATAAATTTTAAAAGATTGACGAAACCTTGCAAAACCTTGACATATGTTCAGGTTCAAGCAACAAAGTTCAAGCTACCAAGTTCATTTCAACTTTAAAGGCCTAAACCCTAATAGCTCCCCTCGTCTAAACCCTTAGAATTCTCTTTCAAATAGTTCTCCCCCTATTTAAAGCCTAAAAGTTCCTTCTCAAATGACTTCATGTAGTCGTGTGGCTTTTCACTAAAGACTAGAGGATTACCAATCCCACCAAAATACATATATTTATCCATCCCTAACATTTTTTTCTATCTTTGATTTGTGCATTGTAGAGGTTATTGATTTATATAAATCTACAAAATTTGAACTCAAAACACTTTTGTTTTTAAAAGTTATGGACTTTTAACAATATGGTGGGTTTTTCCAATGATCAAAAAGTTCATAGTGTGATACCTTCAATTCATTTGATGCAAAAACCAAATTAAAGTCCATTAGCTTAATTGTAGTTGGCATTACACCCCTGTTTCTGAATTTCAAAAGTCCATAGCTCTTAGGATTTTATGATTTTTGCATGACAAAAAATTGCACCATATACATATTAAAGTATATTATTTGAAAATGAGTCACTACTAACCAAGCCCAACATATGTAATATGATATAACATTTGCAATCACACCCATTGCAAAAAAAGTACCCTTGTGATGCCAAAATTGGTCCACCCTACCATGCCAAGACCCAAAAAAATCTATAATTGAAGGAAAATAATGATTATTTGATTGATGCATTTTAGGAGGAAATAAAATACATAATATCCTCAAAAACATTTAATAATTTTAAGAAGATCTACCAAATGCAATTGAAGGCACCTTCTATGCAAAAAAAAAACCTTGTTACATTTTGGAAGGTAACAACCTTCAATTAAAGGAGGCCTTAATCTAGAAAAGATTAACTCATAATCAAAAGGAAGCCACGTATCCATAAATGATTATCCAAGATAGTTTTAAGAGCCATGGAAAAGTTAAAAGGAAGCTTGTATTTATAAAACATTGGTTACACATTAGGAGTCCAAATAAACTACATTGGAAGGAAAATTGTATGGACTGAAAGTCTAATTGAAATTTTTTACTTGTTGAATCCTTATTGAAAAAAAATTAAACAAAGAAAGTGATTGACTCCATACACTATGAAAAAATATAAGGTTTTACAACTGGGCTTGCAATTGGGGTTTCCAATTGCAACAGACACTTACAATTCATGGTATTTATATAGTCTTGAATGTTGTCGAACAAGTTGCAACAATTGTACTGAACACCCATTGTCATATACAATATTGTAAATATGGTGCAACTATATGCAACTTCTTTGTAACTAATCTCCACATCAAATTCCCACACATATTCCAATGTGGTGAATGAAATGCTAATGTGGCATTTCATCCATTTGTCGATGAATGATGTATGTTAATACCTTTTGCAACTTATTTACAATTATTTTACAACTAGTTTGATGAATATAATCTTTATTATTTCATTCATCTATTTGATGAATGAATTTTATTCTTATATTTTATAACTTATCTACAATTATTTTACAACTAGCTTGACAAATACATTCCTTTGTTATTTCATTCATCCACTTGAACAATGAATTTTGCTCCTATCCTTTGCAATTAATTTACAATTAAAGATGAAATGAAAATAAAAGATTTAGTGACTAATTTTCAAATAAGTGTTTAAATTTGGGTTTCAAAGCAATTGTAGTAATTGATTTTAGTAGTACTAAACAATTAAATTACAAGTTATAATGCAATTATCTAGACCTCACATAACCATTATCACGTTGAATTGCATTGGACATCATTATTTATAAACATGAAATGGATTTCAAACTTTAAATACATTTACATTCCATGTTGAAAAATACATTACAAAAAAATTAGAAAATGTTTTTATCAAAATACAATTTAACTATGTATCAAAATATAATGCCCAAGCTATATATAATAAACATTTCTCGCAATCTAAACAAAAGGTCATATCATAAAAATGATGACCCATGGCAATCATTTAAAACATTATGTTTCATAAATGAATGTTTTTTTCTATTTTTGTTGAAATGGAATTTGAGCCATGCAATTTCTTCAATGCACCTTATCTACTTGAATACTACCATGCTATGATATTTAATTCCATATGTGAAATAAAATCAATAGCATATCATAACATTGTAATGTCAAAAATATGTAAGTGATCCCTTTAGCTTGTATAAAACTAGTTTACAATTACATTGCCGCTAACATGCAACTTATTTGTCACTAAAATGCAACATATAGAACATTGATACAAATTAAATTATAATTTGTGCACTTGCAAATATAATAAAATATTGTGTTTACAATTAGGTAAATTGAATTACAATATTAGATACTTTTGAAAAATCTTACCTTGTATATGTAATTTTGATGTTGATGGATTGAAACATAATGAAAGTTCAGCCTTATAACACAAAAAAACACAAAAGTAAGAACTTTCAATATCTAATAGTAAGAGCAAAAACTTTCAACATCTAAAACTAAAAATAAGAATTTTGAACATCCAAGAGTAAGTGTGAGAACCTTCAACATCCAAAAGTATGAACAAGAACTTTCAACATTCAAAAGAAACAACAAAAACCTTGAACATTTAAAACCAAGAAAAAAAGCCTTCAATTTCCGAGAGCAAAAACAAAAGCCTTCAACCTCTTTAAAAACAAAAACAAAAACCTTCAACCTCTTTAAAAACAAGAACAAAAACCTTCAACCTTCAAGAGGAAAAAAAAAACTTTCGACCTTTTCAAGAGCAAGAATAAAACCTTCAGCTTCCAAGAGCAAAAACAAAAGTTTTCAACCTTTCTAAGAGTAAAAATAAGAGCCTTCAACCTTTACGAGAAAAAACAAAAATTGTCAACCTCTCAAAGAATGAAAACAAGAACCTTTAACCTCCAAACTAAAAAACAAAAAAATTCAATCTCCAAGTTATTTGAATAAATAATAGAACTTATAACAACTTTTTAGCTTTAGTTCTAAACTAAACAAACAAAAAAATCTTAATTATAACACATGTTATGAAAATTGCAGTATATCATATCTTTAAATTTCAAATTTTAAGTTGAAATATAATTGATATTAGATGCAAACAAGTTGAAATGTCATATATATTAAACGATGGAAATGTATACACGTGGCATGCTTGTATGTGTCATTCAAGGCCATATATTTGTTGCAAAATAATCATTGATTAATAATTAAATTTATCTTAATTGTGATGTTGTTACATGCGATTAAAGTGCAACTTGTCAATAAAATCAAACATGGTTTACTACAACTATATATATACAATGCATACACTGTATTGTAGAAATATAACTCTTGCAACTAATTTATAATTATAATACAATTATTTGATTTTCTGACTTGACATTTTATTTATTAATTTGTCATATTTCCATGGAACAGTTGCAAAGTAGTTGTATATTAGTTATTTTGGAGCTTTAGTTGTAAGGTATAGTTGCTACAAACACAATTTTTCATAATGTTGTGGAAACAAAAACCAAGTAATTAAACTACTTGACTCCTTGAACACACAAAACCAAGTGGTCAAATTACTTAACTCCTTACATAAAAATAAGTCAAGCAGTCAAACTGTTTGGTCATCCTTGCACAAAAATAAACCAAGTAATCAAATTGTTTGACTCTTGGTTGAAAACATGGTAAAGTATTAAAAAAAAGCTACTTAAAAAATATCAAATTAAAAGAGAGGCAGTTTTTCACCAAAACAAAAGAAAGTAAGTTTTAACTTTAATTAAATTTCATTTTGAAACTATTGAGCCCTCAATTGGGTTATTATAAATCAACTCCAAAATTTCAAAAACTTTGGAATAATAAAAGTAAGGAATAAGTAGGTTTGAAATTGATTGGTCAATATGGTGTTCAAACCTACTTTTTATTAGAAAATTTAATGAAATATACATGTATTAAATTATAACATAAAGTCATTGTATAGACAAAGGCCTCACCAAAAAACAAATCTACTTTCTCTTTGGTAGATTATACTTAACACATACTTGAATCAAATGTTACACTATAGAAAGTAGGTTTTAAAAGCTACTTGCATTTAGAAAAAGTCTACTTGAAACCTACTTTTACAATGAAATTTTTTAAAAATTAATGCATAATAATGAAAAAGTATTTTGTTATTTATTATTCAACTAAAACGAATGTATAACAATTTTGTGATGGCTTTTGATCCTACTTTTTGTTCACTTGATAAGTAAGCTGGTAAGTACTTTTAGTTGTACACTTTACTGTGTTTTCACCCTCCTTACACAAAATAAACAAAACAATCAAACTACGTGACTCCTTGAACAAACAAAACCAAGCATTAAAACTACTTGACTCCTCGTACAAAAATAAATTAGAAGTAGTCAAACTATTTAATTCCTTGCATAAACAAAACTAACCACACAAATTACTTGATTCCTTGCACAAACAAAACCAAGCACTCAAAGTATTTAGTTCCTTGCATAAACAAAACCAAGCATTCAAATGTTTAATTGGCTCCTTGTGGAGACAAAACTAAGCACTCAAATTGGTTGAGTCTTTATAAAAACTTCATTAAGCAATCAAAGCAAATTTAATCCTTGTAAAACTCCCACCAAACAATTTTTAAAAACTCCACCATGCCAAGTGGTCAAAACTAATATTTTTTAGAAACAAAACTAAAAGCATTCAAGATTCAAATGCAACTATAAGGTTCATAGAGTCCTTACAACATACTATAAAATTCTACAGCCAAAAATAAACAATCATACATTCATAGCATGTGCCAATAGAATCAAAGAAGATGATGCATGTAAACCTACCTCCTTTGGTTAGTTTTTAACCATTTCATATTTTTTGAAATTTTTTATTATATGTCAAACCCAATTTTTTCTTAAAATTTGAGAACTAATGGGCGAATAAATATATACCCAAGCATAAATTAATCATTAGGTTTTCATGGCAAGTATTTACAACATAGGTAGTATTCCTTGCTCAAAAAATCCAAAAAGGTGAAAATAGTTTCCTATTCAAGGAATCCATGAAATATGTGTATCATTGCATGATCATGATAACATTTTGTCATTTAAATAGTTATGGTGAAATCATAGAGCATAGGTGGCCCATGTTTTGACCATGATGCATTTCTTAAGGTTCAAAAGCAGCAAGGATTTACAGTTTTTCTTTTTCACTTTTTTTACAAACAAATTGTGTTGTTGTAATTTTTTTAACCCCAATATTTTGTAAAGAAGATGATCAAGAAAAAAGCTCTCAAGCACCCTTTTTTTTCCATGTCCTTCCTTGTCCTTCCTTCTTTCCTTACACATTTGTTTTTTCAACATGAATTTCGAGTACGAACAATTTTGAACAATAGTAATTTTTAGGAGTAGTTTTGAATAAGAGCAATTCTAATATTCAAGTTTCTTTCAGAAGTTAAACAACAATGAACATGTGAAAATGAATGTTGTCATATTCATTATTGGTTTTCTTAAGACAATGTCATTGCTAACTATGTAAGGTCATCCATCATCTCAACTATCAAGAGCATCATTTTCACATGACGAGTGTAGTTCATTCATAATTTCTAATTAATTCTTAATTTGTTCATAATTAATTTCAAGTTCATTTTTAATTCACTTTTAGTTAACTCATAGTTCACTTCTAGTAATTCATGATTTATTTCTAATTCACTCTCAATTAACTTATGGTCAATTAATAAATAATTCATAATTAACTTTTAGTTCAATCCTAAAGTTGAATTCTTAATTCTTAATCCATTAAAAAGCTTCCATGGTTAGTGGGCACATGGAAACTTTAATGGAAGCTTTTTTGAATTAGGCCCTTGAAAGCCAAAGGGGTATAAATATAAGTATGAACCCATTACTTTTAATATATTCAACATTAGTTTGAGGTTTGATCTTGTTTAATTGTTTTTTTTTGTTTTTTACATTTTTACATTTTTGTACTTCATTGAAATAAAAATATATTTGTATTTTTGTCTTACACACTTTGTGTTTTGGTTTTAACCTTAATGTTTTTATTTTGGTTCATTTGTTTCGTGTTTTGAATTTAAACTTAAACCTATCCTTTTGATATTTTTCTTCGTAATTTTTGTGCTTGTGACACTAAGGACATTAACCAACATTACAAGGAATTTGTAAATAAACAATTGGATTAACAACTTATTTTTAGTTGTAATTACCACATGTGACGTATGACAAGGCCTAGTCACCTTGGACAAGTTGCATAAAATTCTAATCGCAAAAGATAATACATGGCATTAAGTTACAATGGTAGTCACATAAAGATGCGACTTATATGAATTTTCCATTCATCCAGACCAACTTACATGGCATCATCATTTTGTGATTAATTTTACAACTAAACAATGTAGTCACATCATTTTTTTATTTAAACATTTATTATTTAGATTTTAATTTTTTAATTTTATATTTATATTATTATTAATTTGAACTAGAACCATGTTGACACATTTCATTACATAGGCTAAGCTTTAAAAACTAGTTTATGTTGTTAAGTACGCTACCTATTGTGCATACTTAAACTCACCTAATAGGCACATAACCTAAGTGGGCATATTCATAATCAAGGTATTCTCAGATATTTTGTTTCTTTAAATTCCATTCCCAGTTCCACATTTGATACCTTATTATGCCGAAACTGGCAGTTCTCGCCCCCTAATCGCCGGACTATATGGATAACTTTAATTGTTGACACATTTTTAGAATGTCCCTCATTAGGGGGCTTTACCCATCATAATGCATGAGGCAAACATTATTATGAAGTTAAAATATATATACGAGGGGAGGGTTCTTACTAGTGTTGGGCAATTTTTTGAATTTCTAATAATCATTAGTTTTGATCCCTATAATATTTCAAAATCAAAGAATCATCGGGTCAAATTTTTTGAAAAAAAATTAGAATAAAAAAATTGCCACTTCTAATTATTTTGAAAGCCTTAAAAAATCATTGATTTTCATGCAAAAAATGGCAAAGGACTGATGATTCTTTGCTAGTTTTTTAACCAATTCATATTTTTTTGAAATTTGTGATTTTATATCAAACCCAATTTTTTTTTAAAATTTGAGAACCAATGGGCAAAGAAACATATACCCAAGTTGAGGAGTGGCTGAAGCATAAATTGATCATTAGGTTTTCACTGCAAGTACTTAAAATATAGGGGGTATTCCTTGCTCAAAAATATCCAAAAAGGTGAAAACAATTTCCTATTCAAGGAATCCATGAAATATATGTATCATTGCATGATCATGATAACATTTTATTGTCATTTAAATAGTTATGGTCAAATCACAAAGCATAGGTGCCCCATGTTTTGACCATGATGCATTTCTTAAGGTTCAAAGGCAGCAAGGATTTAAAGTTTCTTTTTTTCACTTTTTTTGCAAACAAATTATGTTGTTGTAAATTTTTTTACCCCAATATTTTGTAAAAAAGATGATCAGGAAAAAAGCTATCAAGTGCCCTTCCTTTTTCCCTTTCCTTCCATGTCCTCCCTTATTTCCTTACACATTTTTTTTTTCAACATCAATTTCGAGTAGGAACAATTTTGAACAACAATAATTTTTAGGAGTATTTTGAATAAGAGCAATTCTAATATTCAAGTCTCTCTCAAAAGTCAAGAAACAATGAACATGTGAAAATGAATGATGTTGTCATATTCATTATTGGTTTTCTTAAGACAATTTCATTGTTAAATATGTAAGGTCATCCATCATTTCAACTGACAAGAAAATCATTATCACATGACGAATGTAGTTCATTGATGATTTAGAATTCATTTTTAGTTCATTTTTAATTAATTTTTTATTTGTTCATAATTGATTTCAAGTTCATTTTAAATTCACTTTTAGTTAAGTCATAGTTCACTTTTAATAATTCGTGATTTATTTCTAATTCACTTCAATTAACTTATGGTCAAATAATAGTTGATTCATAATTAATTTTTAGTTAATTCTTAATTAACTTGTAGTTCACTTATAATTAGGAAGCCTCTTACAAAGCTTCCATGGTTAGTGGGCACATGGAAACCTTCATGGAAGTTTCTTTGAGTTAGGTCCCCAAAGGCCAAAGGGGTATAAATATAAGTAAAAACCCCATTACTTTCAATACATTCAACATTAGTTTGAGGTTTGATCTTGTTTTATAGCTTTGTTTTGTTTTTACATTTTTGCATTTCCTTGAAATAAAATTTATTTGTACTTTGGGCTTGCACATATGTTTTGGTTTTAACATTTATGTTTTTATTTTGGTTATTTTGTTTTATGTTTTGAATTTAAACTTAAACCTATCCTTTTGTTATTCGTCTTCATAATTTTCGTGTTTGTGACATCAAGGACATTAACCAACATTACAAGGAATTTGTAAATAAACAATTGGATTAACAATTTATTTTTAGTTATAATTACCACATGTTATGTATGATAGGGCCTAATCACCTTGGACAAGTTGCATAAAATTCTAGTCGCAAATGATAATACATGGCACCAAGTTGCAATGGTAGTCACATAAAAATGTGACTTATATGATTTTTTCATTCAACTAAACCAACTTACATGGCATCATCATTTTGTGATTGATTTTATTATTAAGTAATGTAGTCACATCATTTATATTTACTTAAGCATTTATTATTTATATATATATAATTGTATATTTATATTATTGTTAATTTCATTAAATTGAACTAGTACCATGTTGACACATTTCATTACATAAGCTAAGCTTTAAAAACTAATTTATGTTGCTAAATACACCACCTATTGTGCATACCTAAGGTCACCTAATAGGCACATAACCTAAGTGGGCATATTCATAATTAGGGTATCCAAAAGGATAGTTTAATAGAAAAAGGATTGCAAAGAACTATTATGGATTTTCATTACATTTATTATTTCATGATTACAGGGGATTGGTATATGATTATAACTAGAATGATGTCATGTTAATCTATTAAAAAAATATAAGAATAAATTGGATATAATATAGATGTCCTTTTGAGTCCTTTTAACTAATTTGAATCCTTGGTTTAATTGTAATCTTCATCCTAAAATAATCAAAAAAAATGTATTAAATAATGTAATTGATTTCAATTTTTTCATGGATAAGTAATGCATACATCTATTTTTGGTGTAATGTTTGTATAATGCATTTAATTAAACAATATACAATATATAAAATTTGAAGGCTATATAATCAATTCTGAAAAGGTAATAATGAAAATGATTTTTTTTTTTTCCCATTTGGTTGATTTTTTGTATTCACTAGGTTTAGAATTTGTGACCCCAAATGTCAAAAAAATGTGCATGAAAATTTCATGCAAGAAAACATGTTAAATTGTATATAAAAGCTTATGTACTAATTTTTTACATTTTTAATCTTTTACCAAAATATTTATGCATAATTACATATGCATGTGAAAAATCACCACCACCATGAAAATTGTCATAATTTAAATTATCCAATATCTCTCACTTAAATTTTATATTTAAAAAATAACAAAAACAAAGTCCTTGAGTCTTGTGGTCAAAAAATGGTACCTTGATTATGGATATGCCCAAGTAGGTTATGTAGGTAAAAAATATTTCGTCAACATCAAATTGTTGACCCCAATTTGTGTCATTTGTTTAAATGCCATTGATTCTTACATCACAAACTTACCAGGCCTCATAGGTTTGTACAAATTTCGTGCAAAATTTGATTTTCATAGGTTTGTACAAACATCACATGAATTATGTGGTATGGCTAATATGAATTATATTTTTACATATTCAATATCTGAAATAGTCAAACAAATGAGACATTGTCTTTTAATCATACATGAATATTCATGTTTATTACACAAAATCTTCATAGTTTTATCCAAAATTACATCACAACAATTACACAGATTTAGTTAAAATACAAATTGTATGTACTTCACATCAAGACATCATAATTAGAAAAGACATATCATTTATATAGAAGTAATATGCATAGTTTTCATACCATTTTTACACTTTCAAGCTCACGGATTTTACAACATATCGTTTTACAATTTTTGCACAGATTTGATTGAAATTTCATGATATTATAAGTTTGTGATGTGAATCCTCAGGGTAGAAATCAACTCATTTACCACCAAGCCACCCCACTTGTTGTGACAAAATAGTAATGTGCATTTTATTTAACTTACTTCATTTAAAACATTATATAAAGCATCATCTTTGATCTTTGACATCTTATTAAATTTTGTCCAAATGATAATATTTTAAAGTTTCAACTTAAAGTTCTTTCAATAATGTAGACATTTTTTTGCCTATTAAAAATAGGAATTGATTTGAAAATAAATAAATAAATAAATTGTTATTGAATACAATTTCAATGATCATTTTGTGGAAATTCAATCACGAGATTTATAAATGGATAATATAATAATAAATGAAAATATATATTTCATATCTTAAACCTTCATTTCATTTTTAAAATTATATTGTACAATTTTTATTTTGATATATCATAATTTTACCAATATAATATAATTTAAATGCATGAAACATAATTTATTCACATATAATATTTATAAATGGATCATAAATAGATTTTAATAAAAATATAATAAATGATTTTATATTAGCCATACTATTATGAACTAAAATGTTTAATTTAAACATCTATTTAAATATTTAAATACTAATTAATACCACATAATTAATTGATTTTATGAAGTTATAAATTGTATTATGTTTACACATATAATATCTTAAGTTTTACTTTAAATTATGTTAAAACTTATATGTAAAAATAAATTATGTTTTTTCACATCTCAAGCCTTTATTTGATTTTTAAAATTATTTTATACAATTTTGTTTATAATAGATCATAATTGTATCCAAAAAAATTAATTTAGATGTATGATTTATAACATATTCACTATATAACATTTATAAATGGGTCATGAATGCTTCCTACTACCTAGCCTATTCAAGAAATAAATTACATTGCCTACCTAATCGAATAATTAATTCAAAAAAATCACAAATGAACATGACAAAGTACCTACTATTTAACCCACATACATATGACCTACTAACTACTTATTAACTATTACCTATCCTACTTATTGTTTATTTAATAAACTAATTGCATAACCTACCTAATTTATTAATTACACCTACTACCTAAACCTTAACCTATATAATAAATAACTTACATAACCTAATAAATTAAATAATTAATACAAAAATATTATCACATTTCAACATGATAAAATAACTATTATTTAGCCCACATACATATTGTTTACTAATTACTACATTACAACTTACTAATTGATTAATTACCTAGCTTAATTGATTATTTAAACATAACATTATTTCATTCAACAAAATGAAATACCTACTACTAATTAATGTACTTACATACTACTTAATACCTATTACCTAACCTTATTTCTACCATTAATTACCATGGGTCATTTGAAATTTTTACAAACCCACCAAACTATACTACACATTTAATGGTTAGTGTATTGAAAAAAGTTAAAAGAAAACAATTAAACCATTAAATCTAGCAATTTCATTCACCAAATTTTTTTTTAAATATTTAATTACATGTGCATTTGCAACTACGATTTATAGTCACAAATCAAGTTGAAAAGATGCCATGTGGTGTCCAATGGCCTATGAACCACTTTCCAAGTCATAGAAACAATTAAATTTTCATCGATTTGGAGCACTAAAAATGGATGATATAAATGTATTTTTCATTTTCATTTCTATCCAAACACTAGAAGAAAACTTGTCATATGCAACCAAAAAAACAATGATTTCCTATCCTCAATGACTATATCAATGACTTTCGTCATTGATTGTAACTTCATTATGTACATGCATTGTCAATTAATCATTTATAAGTCATTATTTTTATTAAAGGATGAAAATTGTATCCAACAAAAATACTTCATCCAGCTTTTGTCTACCATGTTTCATCCACTTAAATTTTCAAATATTTATCAAGAAATAAAAAAGATAACATGGAAAATACTTTAATAATGTGGAGGTTTTTATATAAAAATAATTAGCTAGTTCGGAAACTAGGTCCCTCTTTTTGATGTGGCATTTCAAATTTTAACTTCACTTCTCAATGACTAAAACATTACTTCCAAATAGATAGCCTAGCATTGTGAATAATTTGAAAATGATCTACATGTGATGACATGGCATATAAATCTTTTTAGTTATTGGAAATTACTATAAAAGATTTAAATATAGTGATGTGGATAAGAACTCCAACAAAGATTGAAAAATCACTACCAAATGATTGTTTTGGAACATGATGTGGGTAGTAATTGAAATAACTTAAGAATTATTATATAAAACAAGTACTTATATGTAGTTGTGATAAAAGGATGGTAGAATGTGCATATTTGAAAACTACTTTTACAAGGGTTTAACATTTTCTTGCATATTTGGGATCTAATGCTAGTATGATGTCTGACTTGTCCAACAAAATAAAAATGTCATTGTCCACAACAAGAACAATAATTAAACCAAAACATTCGCATCAAAGAATGTACAACAATCAAAAGCTTCTAATGGATTCTAAAGTGAATATACATGTAAGAATGAAGAAAAAAACATTTGAAAACACTAAAGAAGACATGTATAATTTGCATTCCAATGTAAGTTTTCATATCCAAGTGCTTAATAACCCTAAAATCTTGTTAATGTTTGTAGATTGTCTTTGTCGGACAACTTTATGGCTTCTAATAATGAAGCTGTAGTTAGGGCTAGGGACAGTCCTTTAAGAGTGCTTAGTCCATCTGTTTCCATGGTTTTCCATGGTTATCATAATGAACACATTTTGTGTGTCTATCACCTCCTTGCTAGAACGAGTTTCTTTCCACAACACAATTTTCCAACCTAGCTTTTTGATGTCATTTGAAAAAAAAACTTGAATTGCTTGACAAGGAAATATGAAAGGTTTAGATGATAATGGAAACTTGTGGCAAAAATTAATTGTTCGAAAACCAGCGTCATTTCATACATAAGTTAGGTTCCTTCAATTGTCTTCTCATTTGATCCATTCACACCTAAAAATGACCATTGGAATATGCATTGGACCATAATCAAACTTGAATATGCATTTTAATACTCCAACAAAGTTCATTAAAAGATCTCTAGCATCAAAAGTTGGCATATCAAATACTAAAGCGATGTCACTAGCATTGAGTTATTTTTTAAGTCTTCCACCTTAAAATGGTTGCCAAGGTGTTTGCACATTATGGTGACCTTATATGGACATCATAATGGCAATTTTTCCTATATTCCTTAAATACAAAAAAAATTAAATTTAAATTTAAAAAATCATTGAAATAATAATAAAAAGGACTCACTTATCTAAAGTTATCATAATCAACCTTCCAAAAATGAAAAAATCAAATCAAAATCATGGATAACCAATAAGTAATGGACTTTTGAATTTTGCCCACACTTTTTGTCACACTTACAAAATTCATGGATATGGACTTTTATTTTATAATGTGTTAATCTTATGTGTTTGAAACTTTAGGATATTGGATGAATTATGTTTGAGAAACTAAAGATCCATTGAATGAATGGAATGTGATTTTAATTTATTTTATTATGGATTTTTTAAAATCCCAAAAACTATAATTATTTCAAAAGTTTTTTCCAGCATTTAAAAATAATTCTTTAAAAAAAAATCTTTTGTGATATTTTCTATATGTCTTATAATACCATGATTTGAAATTTGAAATGGAAAAAAATGCTACTTTCAATATCATCTAAATATTCATATTTTAAGTTAATTTTCCACTACACTAAAAAAGGACTTTGAAAAGGCACTCTAATCTGTTGATTTTGTGACAGCCTAATGTGCTTTCACCCACCATACGCTTTCATTTGAGTGTATCAAGCAGTTGCTTGAGATGGTCTACTACATAGAAATACTTTGTCCAAATCTTCTAGGTTGTTTGAATCCATTGGGTGGCCATGTACAACATTTTGTACCCATTCAATGAAAGGTGGTAGATTTGGATTGTTGGATTGCTCCAACTTCCACTTCTTTAATATGTAGTCATACAAAGTAACATTAAGGATTCAACAAGTGAATGACATTTTTTGAAGAATATAAGAGACATAAGAAATTTCACAAATCAACCTAGCTATCCACAATTTCCAAATAATAATTGATCTTACTTATTTGAGCCAAGGTGACATTAGGGTAATGTTGGTTAGTACATATTGGTGGGTAAGGTCATGTAAGGTTGGAATCATCATGAATTTTTGTCCAACACCTTCCAAAACTTCACCAACATCTCCCTTTTCCTCCTTAACATTCCATATGCATTGTTGCATAGCCTCAAATCTTTGCAAATATTTGATTATGAAACTAAGGCATTCATCTCAAATGTACCCTTCAACCATGGATCCCTCAGGCCTTGCCCTATTGTGCACATAGGTCTTCAAGTTTTTCATGTACCATTCCATTAGATACATCCATCTAGTGGCCATTGCTCCACACAAATCTAATTCATCAACAAGATGATACAACAAATGAATCATGATGTCAAAAAAGGAAGGTGGGAAATGCATTTCAACTAAAACAAGGCTAATTGTAACATCGACTCAAAGTGAATCAAATCACCCAATGTTAAATGGTGGATAGCTTAATCTTAAGCAAATGTTAGCATAACATTCAATTTTCATAATAACTAGGTTTAAGTCCAAAATGGTGAGCATGGTGTTAAAGGACTCAACACTAAAGTCCATAGCACCAAATGTAAATGCACCTTTAAAAGAGGATGGATCTTGAACCTACTACTTAGGAGTGAGAGGGAAAGGTTCATGTGTGGGAGGACATTCCGAATGTGGAGCCTAGAATGAGCAATTGCTTCATTGTTGCCTTCACATGTTGAAAATGTCCCCACTAATGTTTTTTTTTCCCAAACAATTTTGTATGTTTCTTTTGACCAATGTTCTTGGAAAAAAAATTTGCTACTATAAATTCAACTAATTTTATTGCATTTTCTAGAAAAAAATCATCAAGGTTTTGATATCACAATTTTGAAAAAGAAATCATGTTGGCAGTTTTATGAACATGGTGAAAAACGTGTTATTTTTGGTTGCCAAATTTCAGAACCATGTTTTTGTATGAAGTTCCAGCTTCAAATACAAAGCAAACAATATAGAAGGATGTTATGGGCTAGCTTTAGATTATGGTTAACAATTCACTAAAAAATATTCTTTATAAACTTCCTTGTAACACAAGTGGTGCCACCAAAGTCTGCATATGAAATAAGCATGTTTGACTTACATGCTTGTAGATTGGGTGAGGAAGCAAGAAGCAACCTCACAACCAAGGTTTTTTTTTCTTCTTCAACTTCATGAAGTAGGTGGACTAGCAATCCTCAACAAAGAGGAGTTAGCCAAATTTGGCTTTAACTCAGAAAAGAAGAAAAAGAAACTAGAGTTGCTCGGATATGAAAATTTGAGACATTTCTCAAGTTATATATATGGAATATTTTTCAAAAAATTATAACATAAAAATATGCACAATAAAAAAAATTAAGAATATAGTTGATTGGACATATATGTATTTTTATTTTATTTTTCATTTTGGTGGATATCCATTTTTTGGTTTTCAAACTCACACTAAAATAGGATATGTATAAAGGTTAGGAATATGTCCTAACTTTTGGAATTAATTTTCCAATCATAGACTTACCCCACTAGAGCATTATAATACATCTAAAAAACCAATAACTTGTGGGGGAGTTGAACCCGAGTTCTTTAAAGAACCTTGCCCAACACAGCACAAGTTTTTTGCCCCAAAGACACCCCACCTAACCCACAAACACACCCAACAAAACAAAAGCCATCCGTATTGTTGATGAGCTACACAACTAACTTCTGCATGAATAAAAAGACCAAATTGTTAGTTCAAATGAAGTGCAAAAATGCAAACTATCATTCAAGTTTTACAAGCCCACAAACAACAATAATTTTTTAGCTCACCTTGCTAATGCCAAATTAAGCTTTATCCAGCTCCAATTGCTCAAAATAATTTGATTCCTTAATCAAATCATAATTGTCTTTAGTTAATATAAATTCAACTTTTAGAAAGTATGTTAAATCCTTATGTCGTGAACAATTGAAACAAGGACTATTGGGCCAATTCTTCACCATGGTGATGATTCAATTTAAATTATCCACGTGTAACCTACAATGTCTCAAAGCTGTCAACACACTAACAAGACTAAACACACATTGTTTCAATTTGTGATCCTGGAATTCCTAATATTTGTTTAGCAAAGAATCTAACATTTGGGAACTGGGTTTCATGAATCTACCACCAAGCTAAAGGATGAACACATGTAACAATAGATACAAATAACCTCCTTAACAAGGACAACTCCCCAACAACAAATGCACGTGATGACTTTTCCATAGATGCGCCCACACAAAATATATTATTATCTTCTTTAGTAGAGTTACCAAATCCAACAACTTCTACTGCACATGCTTGGACAGTAGGGTTTAATACCTCAAACATAGTCATTAGAAGAGGGATTATTACATTAGCATCATACTCTACAATAAGACAAATACAATTGCCATGTCCCACATAGTTTTCCACAACCCTCAAAGACTTGAACCTAGGATCAAGCATAAGGGTGAGCATTTTGTGCACCTAATGTGAATCATAAGCTTGTAAAAATTGCAGAAAAGGTTTGATAACCTTAACAACTTTTGCCCACATGCTGTTTTGAAAGATGATAAATTCAACATCAAATCCATCCAAAGCATCAAAAACATCAATAGCTTGTCCAACCTCAACTTCCAAAGTCAATGTCAAATTGATACATGTATTAAAAGCATCAGATAATAGCCAATGCCTTAGTGATTAGTTCATTGTGCACAATGCCTCAATGCCACAATTGTAATTTCAAGATTCTACATGGTACTTAAATGTGACATGAAATTAATTGCAAAACCTTTCAACTTTTTGCAAACATTTTGCATGTGAAATAAAGTTGCATGGGGAGTGGAGGCCCATTCCTCTATAATTGCATTCCAAGCATTTGCTCAAAAAAACATGTGACCCATTCCATTAGCGAGCAACAATGGGAAAAAATTAAACTATAAAAATTACAATTAAATCCATGCTAGTGGTGTTTCTAGAATGGTCCACTAGGAGACCACTAAACATAATGACCAATGGTTTGGTAGTGATTTTTGTTGGGGACATTTGGGTGGGATTGGATGTACTCCATTCAAATGGATTTGAGTGGAGTTGTCACAATGGAATAGGACATGATCTACTGTAATGCTAGCTAAAACAATTAAGCTAGCATTCAACAAGTAGCCTTGATCCATGACACAAGTAAAATGTCCTTGAACAAATAAATTACTAGCTGAAAATGCAAGGAAGCTATTGAAACCCAAAAAACAATGCTTATATCAAGTAACCATGCAAGTCTAACATCTATAGACAAGTAACCACCTACAACAACAGTTGTTGACATGTGCAACTTGACATACCTAGTAGCTAGACAAGTTAGATAATGTCCATCAAGTAGCTAGACACAAACAAGGGCAACACAACAAAAATTAAGAAAACATGCAACATATAACCAAATCACTCAACAATATATTGCCAAATTCCACCAAACTGATAAATTGGCAATGGTTAGGGGTGCACCAACATCGAGTAGTAGGATGGTTATTAGATACTGATAGGGTTATTATCCTCCCTTTCAGTCAGAACCACACATGCAAGTGTCCTTGCCTGTGGCTCGTCCATGATGACTTAAAATGTGAAAACAATGTACATAAACTTCCATCATTATTTCTTGCGCATGACTTGCATTTGAAGCCATGTATTTTAAGCCCAAAAAATAGAAAAAATAAACCAATACTTTTATTTTTTTTAAAAAAATTCTCGTTGCAAGGTTCAATTACATTAATAGTCATGCATTTAAGACCACATATTTTAAGCCCAAAAAATACAAAAAATAAACCAATGATTTTATTAAAAAAGGGTTTTTTTCCTTGCAAGTTTCAAGTACATTAATAGGAGCCAAGGACTCTATTGACTTTCAAAAATCATGCACCCCCATGACTTTGAAAATGTACTACACGAGTTTATAAAATTGAAATGTTGTTTGGTTTGTTGAAAAATGATTTTATATTAATGAATTTGCATCTCAATATTTTTGTATCCCAATTAGTTTAGTTTTTTTTGGGATTATGAAATGTTTCACTTGTTCAATTATTGAAATAGAGACTTGGGTAAGTAGTTGTTGACTAGGTCCTTTTATTTCAAACATCATTTATTACATGTGAAACTAAACCACTCAATTTCAAAATGCATAGAAACCCATATATTGATGATGATGATGATGATGATGAAAGCTTTCAATAGAAATTTTTTTCTAAAAACTATGTTGTAATGTAATAATACATTGATGTACTTTGAATGTGTTTTTGACCTTTGAAAACAAATCATTTGAAAATTTTCCTTGAAGAAAATATGTCTTTTCATATATTATAAAAGGCTAGGTTACATTTTTATTATATTTATTCATAGATTGGTTTATTAATATCTTGTTTTGAAACTTGCATGGATAATTAATTTAATGTAAAATTTCATACTTTAAAAGACATAGTCTATTAGTAAATATGCGTTATTTGTTGTTTCAACATCAATTCCCTAAACATTAAAACACCTTATGCCAAATTAGTGTTAGAAAATAAATTAACATTGAACAACACTTTGGGATTCAACAATTTTTTATCAAATGGATGATAATTACATTATATAATATATTTCCCTTTAATTTTGGGTGAAAAAATTTGGTACATGGAAACTACATGAGATGTCAAAGTAATGTTATGAAAGACATTAACATCAAAAAACACCATCCAACGCTAGGTGAAAATTTACTTGTTTTTACAATTAAAGTAATGTGGTTCATAAATGGTTGGACAACATATGGTGTTTTATTCAACTTCAATTATGATTACCAATTATAGTTGTAAATGTAGATGTGTTTTAATGTGAAAAAAAAATGTTAAAGTGGTTAATGAAATTATTGGATTTGGTGGTTTGAATTATTTTTCTTGGTTATCTTGAATGAACAAATACTTGAATGCATAATAAAGTTTTTTAGGTTTGTGAAAATTTCAGAAAACCAATGGAAAAGAACCATTATTTTAAATTTTCAACATCACAAAATTGTGTGTAGTAGCAAAATGTTTTTCCTACACCAATGGGATTGTTGGATTTAGTGGTTTGAACTTTTTAAAAGTTATTTATAATGAAACACCACCAATGTAATAGTTATTTATAGATAAGGTTTTGCACATTAAAATCACTTTATTTCTTTGTTAATTTTTTGTTGTAGCTAAAATAAAACAACTTAGGTCAGAATAACTTAAAATAGTTGAAAATATCTTGAGGTGGAATAATTTTAAATACCTTAAAATAATCAAAAATATCTTAGGGTGGAATAGTGTAGAAAAATTGATAATATCCTAGGTTATAATAGCCTATAATAGCAAAATTAACTTAGGATAGAATAGTTTCAAATACCCTACAATCACCTAGGGTGGAATAGCCTCGATTAATTGATAAAAACCTAAGGTACAATAGTTTAAAATAATTTAAGATGGATTAACTTAGAATAGTTTTAAATAATCTAAGGTGGAATATTGTATAATAACTTAGAATAACCTAAGGTGAAATACACTACAATAGTCGATAATGGCCTAGGGTAATTAGTTAATTAATTAATTAGGTTAGGTAGTAAGGAGTAAATAAAATAAATAATAGGTATTATGTAGCTAGGTTAAATAATAAGTATTATATATGGTGTTGATATGTGATAGTGTTTTTGTGCACAAAACAAAGATGTGATAGTGTTACATAATGTTATACTGTTTATTTTTTATTAAAATTTATCCATATCCTTTATCTACAAGTTAAATTTTGTAAAAATGTATAGTTAGGTGAAAAAATGGACTATTCATGGTATGCACTAAAAGCATTCAAAGCGCGTGTGCCATTTGGGATTAGTCAATGAAAAAGGCTTGTGACCATGAACAAAAAAATTTAGGATCTTACCTACCTACAAGTTTATAACCTACACCCACTTACTTGTCATAATCCTACCTACCTACCTACCTAGCCTACGTTAGGTTGCCTTTTCTAACTTGGTTTAACTTATGATTATCAAATGGATTATTGCCACATGGATAAATTTTAGCCAATTATGTTGAAACACCTTGTACAACTACACTTCTTAGTTGTAAATCCAATCACAAATGACCATGTCACATCATCATATGCAACTACACTTTTTATCATAAAACCAATTGCAAATGACCATGCCACATAGGTTAGATGTTAGTTGGATGAAAAGTTGGTATTAGTTGCACCTCAATGCAACTATAATTTTGACGAAGTGCCACATAATGTTTTTTACGATAAAAAAATTATGCAATTTGTCCAAAATGATTAGACACCATAGCAATAGCATGTGGCATTTGCAATTAAAAATTAGTGATAAAACCAATTGTTAATATAGAAATTCCTTAAAGTGACATGGAAACTACATGATTTTTTGTAAAATCACGACACCTTAATTGTCATAGGCATAAAAGCTATGAAGATGAACAATGAAAACAAAAACCTAAGTTTAAATCCAAACAAAACCACAAGAGGTTAAAATAAGGACATGAAGTGTGCAAAACAAAATGCAACAAATCTTTATTATGATCAAACATAAAAATGTAAACACGAAAGGAACATAACAAGGCTATGGAACAAGATTATGCTTCAAGTTGGTGTTAAATAGACTAGACGTAATTGGGGGTTTTACCTCTATTTATACCCCTTTGGGGATTTAGTTCACATAAGTGTCTATGGAGGTTTACATATGCCCACCAACCAAAGAACCTTTTTGAGAGCCTTCCTAACTAAATGAACTATGAATAAACTAAGAATGAATTGAAAATGAACTATGAATGAATTATGAATGAACTATGAAAAGTGAATTAACAGTGGACTGGGAGTGAATTAAAAATTAAGTACAATTTAATTAAGAATGAACTATGAGTTCACTATAAATGGACTACAAGTTACCATGAATGAACTATAAGTGGACTACAAAGTCAAAGATGGAAATCCATGTGAATTCATTCATTCATCATATGATCATGTTTGATATTGGCATTCGTGACACTAGATTAGGTGGTTCCTATTACTCTATTTGGACCTTGTAGCCCTTTTGGAATAAATTTTAAGTTGAATGCATGTTGCAATGTAGACCAAAAAATTGTCACAAAATGGTAGTTTTCAATATCTACCTAAATTTAAGACATCAAAGTGGATATTTGCAAAAAAATTGTGATGAAATTTTGTAACTAATGGTGATTTACATCATAATCTACCAATATGTTCAATGTTGTAAAATTGATGCACAAATTATTAATTGAAAATTATGAAATGGACTGACCTAGTAGTTTACAACAATGTTGGCACCACATTGCATTTGAAAAAAAGGATTAAGAAACATTAGTTTTAAACAATACTTTGTCCAAGAACTTTTGCACATGCAAAAAAATACCATAAGGAACATTTTTTTCCATCAAAGCTTTCAATTTGTTTTGAAATCATGGAACTTAAATTAAATGATATTAATATGTTCATTAGTTCATTATGTTACGATAATCTTGATTATGATCTTTTTAGGTTACAAAATGTTTTTCAATTAAAAATGTACTTGGGCCAAGTGGTGTTTTGATTATTTTACAAAAGGAAAGTGGAATTTTTAAATTAATAAAAATTGTAATTGCTAGGGTTTTTTATCTTTATAAAATTATTGGTGTACATTACATAAAGACACACTTATGAAAAAAATCATATTCATAGTTTTTATAAATTTATTTATTTTTGAAGCCCAAATGATTAATATGTGATTTTTTAAATAATTCAAAGTGAGTGAAGTTTTACATATTACTACTTTTGATATTATATGTAATTTCAATTTTTCTTTAAAAAATTTACATCGTACCATGAATTTACCTTTTATAACTTTCAAAGTTTTTGTAGGATGCACTTTGAAGGTTATAAAAGGTAAACTCATTACAAAATAAGTGATTAGACTTTAAGGTGGACCAAAAAGAGCACATGTGGAATCCACAACATTTTATTTTCTTAGGATTTTTTATTTGAATGTTTGATGTCTTGCAAATGCAAAAATGTTTTTGAAAGCAAGAAACAAGTGGAAACCTTAAACTTTAAACTTACAAGTTCCCATATTGTAACATTTGTTTTAATTTGGTCACCTAGGGGAAATTTTAGAACAAAAAAATGAGTTTTCTCAATTTTTATAATTGGTAGATGTCATGTAAGGTAGTAATGTCAATTTTTACAAAATGACCTTTTTCAATTCTTCCATTTCAATCAATCATGGAGTTCATAGACTATTAGCAATCTTACATATATTTGATAAATTAAAAGATTAATTTTTCTTGCAAACCCTTATTGTAGCATTGTAATAAACTGATAATGATATAGGCGGGAAATATCAAGACTTAACACAAGTTTACTATGTAATAAAAATATACTACACTCTTTATGGACTATGATTAGGTTTGTTACATCACTTTTGAAGTCCACCTTATAGTGAATCATGGCATTTAATGTTCAAATATTTAAATTTGATTTTACAAATGTTGTATTAGATTATTTAGACAAGTACTAAAATTTTCAATCATATCCCAACACATACCATGCCAAACTTACCCCTTCCCCTACAAAAATTCCCCTTGTAGTGTCAAAAAATGGTCTATTTAATGTGTAATCATCAAAATATAAATTTAAGCATTGTTTATCCATAATTTACAAAATTGAAATCAATTGCATTACTTGATGCATTCCTTTTAACTCCTTTCAAATGAAAAATAAAATAAAAATAAGGTCTCGACATATTTAAAAGGATTTTAAAAGACAATTATATTGTATACAATCTATTCTTAGATATTCAAATTAGTTTAACTTGACATAATTTTAATTTTGTAGACACAACAAGTAAGCAAGCAATCAAGTAAGGCACTAAATGCTATAACAATCCAAATTAGTCATTTGCATTCTTATTTTTGTTAGACCATCCTTTTGGGTACCCAATTGTGGATAAGCTTCAATTTTAAAATGCAATATTTTAAAAATATGCTAGAAATCATGATTTACAAACTCAACTTTTAAATTGAATCAAATCTTATGAACCAAAAATATGTTGCATTAGATTATATAATGTAAAGGTGTACATAAAACATTTCCCATAAAAATGTCAAATTTTCAAATGATTTCAAATCTTTTTAGTAGTTTTTTATCTAGTGAAAATAACTAATTTTACATGGTCTTAAAAATATCATGGGCCTAATTGACATCATTATTATGTATTGTTTGATTGAGGCCACATGTCATCATTATGTGACATATTTAAAGGTGACATGGCATCCTATGTTGCAAAAAGGTGAGTAGGTAGGTATTGACCTACACCTTAATTATGGTCATATGCTTATGATGGAGATGTACACTATGTACACCACATGTATGAAATTTGTATGCATGATTTGTTTGAATTTGAAGTCAAAACCTCATGGAGCCTTGACAAGTAAACAAGCATCACCTTTAACAAAAGATTAGATTTTGTTTGTTTTGGACATACAAACATTGTGGGTAGACCTACTAGTGGCTACACCTTGTAACAACACTGTTATTATTGATTACTGATCTACTTTTTAAAATAGGTCAATGAATAGCAACTTGTACATGTGTATGGTATTCACCAATGTTGGGAGGTTTTTGAATGATCACTAGGTTTTCAATTTTGTTCTCAACCTAATTCTCATTATGAAAATCAATTAGCACCATTACATGTGAAAACTAGAGTGAGAATTAATTTTAGGTTCTCACATGAATGAAAACTGGTTATGAGAATTGAATTTTTAAAAAAACATTTTGGAAAACTAAACAAGTTTTCTCATAAAACCTACATCTGATTTTCAAGGTCATATGCCAAATTAGGGTTCCTAAACAACAATCATCAACTAGGGAGATAAAGGCACTATTTAAGATTGAGTTTTTAGAAAATTATTAAAAAACCCTAAGTTTTTTTTTCCCAATTGGTTCATTTGTTTTGCTCTTATTATTGCTATTCTTACGTTGGTGCTCTTGTCACATTGGTGTTATTACTCTTTTCACGTGGTCTTGCCACTCTTCTCACATTGTGCTACTGTTCATATTTCATTGGTGTTGTTGGTCTTCTTGTGTTATGTCATTACTCATTTCATGTTGGTGATGTTGATCTTCTCGCATTATATTGCTGCTTGTTTCATGTTGATGTTGTTGTTCTTGTCACATAGGTGTTGATGTTCTTCCTACGTTTGTTGTTGTTCATGTCATGTTGGTCTTATTACTCTTGTTGCATTGACCTAATATTCTTCCTGCATTCTGTTATTGTTTTTTTTGCGTTGGTGCTATTGTTATTTTTATGTTGGTATTACTATTTTTATTGTGTTGATGGTACTGTTTTTCCTACATGGTGCTACAAATCTTTATGCATTGGTGATGTCATTATTCTCATGTTGGTGCTACCACTTTTCTTCTTTTGGTGTTGCCACTCTTTTCACATTAGTGCTACAATTCCTTTTGCATTGGTGCTCAAGTACCTTCTAGCCCAACCTTTGTTGTTGCTTAGGTATTTTTTGGCCCAACCCTTGTTGTTATTGTTTTCACATTAATGTTATTGTTTTTCTTGTGTTGGTGCTATTTTTGTTTCCTTGGTTAGTTTGGTACTTCCCTTCTTCTTGCCCTATGTAGGTCAATGTTTGGAGCACCAAATTAGTCAATAGACCTTTGAGGTGATTTTTTTTTAAAAAAAATTTATGTTTAGTTTTTTTTGCTAATTATTATTATTATTATTTTTAGGATTTTCCTACATTTTCATTTTCCTATACATTTCATTACAAAATGTATCTTGTTTTGTATATGTTTAGGAAATAAATATCATCTTGTAAATGCTTGTAATTGCTAGTTTTGATAGATCATACAATTATTTAGTTTTTTTTGCTACTCATCAAGGTAGTAATCTTTAATTTCAATTTAAACATGGAATAATCATTTGAAAATGAAAATACATGTGATTTATTCATGAATGAAATAAGGATGGACAATGAACCTTTGCAAGAACTTGAAAACAATGCAAGTGTTCAAACATGAGGAAGCAAAAATCTAAAAAATAATGAAAAGAAAATGAAAGAAAATTTGAGAAAATTACATGCACAAGGATTATTTTGAAAACCAAGTAACAAAAATGCATTATATTGGGAATTTTACTATGTTAATGATAACAAAGAAATTGATTTAATAGCTCCTCAAGTCATGTGTTGTATTATTTGTTACAATAATCTAGTTTTGAATTTAAATTCAAGAAATGAAGCAAGAAGAGGATTAATCATATATAACACAACTAATGGTATAACTACATTGAAAAAACATGCAATGTAGACCATTTTTATTTTGTTTTTTATTTTTTAAGTGAAAAAAAAATGAACAATCCTTTGAAAGAAGATGAAAGACAACCTTCGAAAAATAGACCAAATATGTCTACTAGTTCCATATCAAAATATTTTGCTATAAAAGAACCTTTCAAAAAAGATGATTTGTAGTAAAAGTAATTTTTGGAGGATTTAGGACTTTTTATTATCAAAAACCATCTTTTTTTGCAATTTGTGGAAAGTATTTGGTTGAAATTATTTAATATGCATTTTTGTCCAAGATTTGTTTTTCTTTCCAAAAAATAGTTTTTTCATAAATTACTACCCGGTTTAATGGAAAAGACTAAACAATTATATATTTTGCCAACTTTAGTAGAATGCCATTCTACTACTACAAGCTTTTATTTAAGGATGTCAAAAGGTGGACATGATATCTTTGCATTGGTGATCAATTTTTTAGGGTTGATTGGTAGCCAAAGCACATTACCCTTGGGCTTTTTGAGGTAATAGATACTAGTGGATAAACTTTTGCCAAAAATTTGATATAATTATTGGACATTTATGAGTTGAGAAAAAAATCGTTGTTTATGTTAAAGATGAGGGATTTAATTTGAACATTATGACTACAACCTTTAAATCAATTGTAAGTTATGATGTGTTTGGTTTGGAAGAAAATTTTCAAGGAACTTGTTTTGGTCATGTATTCTTTAAAACTTGCATTATTTAAAATATGCAACAATAGATGAATTTTTTTGCAAAGGCTTAAGATATGTATCTATCAAAGTTGCCCAAGGAGATTTGCAAAAATTCATAACTTGGCCAAAAAAGTCAGGAAAAGGTAGGCAAAATGGAACAAAACATGTTTCAATTAGGGTCTTCCCCCAAGGAAATTGAATATTCCAATGAAGACAAAATAAATTTTTTATTTTTTATTTTTATTGATTTTTTTATGTTTGCATTTTATTTTTTGAATTCATGCCATGCATAGTCTAATAATAATTTTTTTGTTTCTATATATTTGCTAGTAAAATAATCCTTTTCCAAAAAAATTTGCAATCTTAAAAAAATTATTATATTATGTTATAGCAAGCAGAATTATGTGTGAATGAATGCAAGAGTACCACCTCCATTGACATGACACATATATCATATTATTTTTGATTCCCTTGGCCCTATGATATTTGCTTGTATTTTAAACCAATCCAAGGGTCATTGGTTCTTATGTGATGCATTAAATTCTGCCATATTGATGAGTCTAAAATTCAAAGTTGAAATTGATTTTTACAACCTTTAATGGAATAAGATGCGAATGTTGTTTTTGAGTTATCATGTTTGGCTTCCAACATAAAAAAAGAAGTTGTTGGGGTTTTGGATTCTTTTGTTTCCTTCTTTAAAAAATATGAAAAAAAAAAATCTCATGATATGTTTTATTTGATGTTGGACCCTCGGTTTAAGACCCTTCCCATTGTGTCTTCACTTTTTGATCATGAGCAAGGTAAAGCCATTGTTGAAAAATATGACAAAAAGCCTTTTTTTCCTATGTTTCTTACATGTCATTATCATTTGCATCCTTTAACTAAATCTAAAAGGGGTATTGTTGATTGAAAGGTTAAAGAGGATAGCAATTTGGATATCTTTGAAATGGTAGTGAACACAAGTGAACCAACAATGAAACTGATCAATAAAGAGCTTTTGATTTTCAAGCGTTATCAAGTGAATGTTGAAAGTGTCCACCTCAATGGTGGGAAAAATGAGAGATTATGTTTCCTATAGTTAGTTTTTGTGCTAGACAAATCTTAGAGATAATTGGATCTCAAATTGAGATGGAAAGAATCTTTTCCTTAACTGGAATCCTTACTAATCTCTTAGGAGATGTTGTTTACAACCAAAAAATTTGGACAAATTGATTTTGTCAACAAAAGTTGGCCCAATGATCCTAGGATAAGTTATACATCCCCTTCTAGCTTGGCAGATTTAGAAGAGTTGGAGTTTGAAGGAGCTTTTGAAAAGAATGAAGTTATGGAGTTTTAAATTTTGAATTAAAAAGTTTGTTACAACTTACAAGTTTTCATTTATTTGTAGTGATCTTTTAAAGTGTAAATAATAAAATTTTAAATTTATAAATTATCAAATTCGATTTTAATTAATGAAAAATTTAATAACGAAGTTGTGAAAACTGGATGTGAAAACCAACTATTATTGTATATACGAAAATTGCCCTATCTGAGAATTGGGTGAGTTTGGAAAAATTCAAAATCTTGATACCCTGGTCAGTTCTCGCCAGCCCAAATATATGTATGTATGTATATATTAGAGAACCAATCAAGTTCTCATAACATCATGTAAGAACCAGAACCAGCACAAAAAAGTGAGAATTGCCCAACACTGGTATTCACCAACTTTCACCTGATGCTGTCACAGGCTTAACAGTCTGATGTTTGCCCTCCCCACCTTGACTAGGTAGATGGCCTATTACGGTTCCACAGAACTAACACCAAGTCCATAGCCACTGGCTGAATCATCCCAACCAAATGTCTACTTCAAACTTCTGTGAATTGGGAAATGTTTTAAAATCTATCACCCCTTCCTTTCCTGACAAAAGAAAGAACAAGCATCGATTAGCACCTTCCCCCTCCAGTCTCAAGAATATCAAAACCTATTCTACATCTTGGCCCCATCAAAGCAACAAGTAACTAGTCATGCATTCAATCTCCGAGCTTTCACTTTTTGATGGTTCCATTTGTCATTTCTCAAATTATACGCCGTTCTCATTGTAAACAGTAAAGTAAAGCCCTCCATGCCAGCAGGATCTTTTCTATGGAATAGGCGAACAAGTTTGCATGTTTGGAACAGATTCAGAGAAGGCAAGGTTATTGAAAAGCACAGAATTCAAGCAGCACCCTCTTGTTTTTCAGTTAAGACTTGTTATCTCAACCAGCACTCCAATTGCCATTCCAGTGAGCTTTCTCCACAAAGAAAGCTACATGACAACAATTTGAAGGTAAGGATTGTGTCAAAAGAAAATAAACACAACATGAATGAGTGTGGTAGTAAACTTGTGAGTGTCAATCGCAAAGTATCAGACACTTACCTTCATGACATGAAGCAAAAGCATAGCAAAACTATATATCCATAAGTACACAGAACTTCCTCATACTTACAAATTTAATCAAACCTGAAAAGAATTGAAAGTATGACCTGATGATATATAGGTTATAGAAGGTCTGATCTGGCAAACATATCAGCAGACAGAAAAGCAGGAAACTCAACCGAAGCATAGACAGATTTTGAAAGAATAAAAAGCCCGAGTAGTGTTTGTACAACAGCTGACAGTCACATGCGTGTCCAGAGACCTGAAACTGCAATATGTATGGTAATCCCCAGCTACTGTAACATCGCAACTGACTTGATCAGCTCCCAGCAGTGGGTGGTGGAGATCAATGTCACGTCAATGTACTGAGTTCATGTCACATGACTAGCAGCAAAAAGAAAACTAAGTGATGATCTGCCTAGCAAAACAAATTAAAAAAGAGAAGGAGAAGACCAAAGAAACCGAGAAGATAAAGGAAACACATAAAGCAAAGGCGAACTGCAACAAGAAAAGAGGAAGAGAAAACAGAGAAATGAGACAGAACTTTAAGAGCATGATCATGTGACATTCAAGAATTTCAAAACCGTGTGAATCAAATTTGGGCAACATTCCTTACCAGTGGTCTCATGGACAGTGGTCATGAGAACCTCATCACTATTTGTATTCGCACTAGAAGCTTAACATAGACAAAATCATTACCTTGAATTGTGACTTCATTTTTTTGGGAGCTTCATGGAACATTTTCATATTTTAACTATTACTGGTTTGAACTTGTGTTAAGGGACAAAGCTATTGCACATGAGCCACTGGCTCTATTAGCACAAGAAGCTTTACATTGACTGGCTCATGATGCCTTATACTTCATAGACACACCTTTGCCATTCTTTTCTTCATCCCTTTTAAATTTTCACTATTGGTGAAAAACACAATTGGTTTCATTGGTGAACCCTTTCTATCTTTGCGGTCCATGTCAAAAGTGGCAATTTGCTCCTGCACATGCTTTTTATTGTCTCTACAATGATATCATGACATCCAATATGATAAAAATATTTTAAATATTTAGGTTTCAGAAACCGTCAAGACAAAGGTTATGATAATACCGCCAGACTTGCCATATCGTGCACGTACCATAAATGGTGGAAGTCTGGTGGTACCTTCAAATTTTGGATATAGGGTAGACAGAACCAAGCATGACCAAAAAACGGGTCTATGGTGGGCACAACACACCACCTCCAAGGCAGTTTTAAACCTTTGAATTTGTTCAAATGGTGAAATAGTACATATGGCAGAAATCTAACTGGTAACCCCAGCAGAGTTCCTCTCTCTCTCTCTCTCTCAATCTCTCTCTAATACCTGAGACATGGATATACAGGGGGCAAAACTTTCAGAGTTTGCAGATTAGCAGCACTAGAAGCAGTGTGCAATCACAATTCATCTGAGCCTGAAATTTGAAAAATGGAGTTTGCCAACCAAGGCAAAACCATGACCCTTGTGATGTTTAATAGAATGCAATCTTCGAGGAATTTTGAATCAGGTAGCTAGGTTCTGATTGGGAAGTTGCCTCTGAATGGGGCATCAAGATGGTGGTGCTTGTGAACAGGTGTGTGCAACAAAGCCATTGAAGTCCAGGCACATCCAGAACTCACTGAGCAAAATTCGGTACTGC
>Ga0209611_10002006_pt1 | contig 35629 bp, 31 predicted proteins | sample S1TSphgellanicum_3_FD_187693 | JGI IMG/M metagenome (GOLD analysis project Ga0209611, IMG submission 187693) | Host-associated microbial communities from peat moss isolated from Minnesota, USA - S1T2_Fc - Sphagnum magellanicum MG (SPAdes) (version 2) | ecosystem: Host-associated > Plants > Peat...
CCGGACCATCGCTCCGCCGAACGCGCGGATTTGAACGACAATTTGAAGCAGCGAGAGCGACAGCGTCAACAGGGCGGCGCCGGCCAGCATGAGCAACTCCAAGCCGCGCGGGTAGGTATGCTGATCAATCGGCCCACGGCTCATCCACATCCACACCGGGGCCACCATCAAGGTCGCGATCGCCGCAACTGAAAGCGCTCCGGGGTCGAGCAATGGGTACCCGCCGCCTCGCAGGCGACGTGTTGGCCGGTTCATTTCTCGAGTACTCATGGCGTGTCCGTGGGCATCGTCACCTGCGGCGCGCGTCACATTGAAGCCCTCAGTGCAGCGTGCGAGCCGGCTGAATCCGTAGCCTGGCTGGTTCTCCGGGCGTAGAGCACCCGGGCCGCGAGCGCCAACACACCCGGAGAGCCGGTGCACAGCGTGAGTAACACGTACGGCCAAGCGCGAAAGCGGTACTGTCGCGACAGGACGTTGGCGAAGTAGATCCCGACGGCAAGCGCGTTAAACAAATCCACGGCGATCTGTTCTCCCCAGGCGCTGTGCGTGTGTTCGACAACGAATCCCAAAGGTTGACCGCTCGCTACGATCGTCCAGATGGTGAACAGGAAAAAAGCGACCGCAAGGAACGCCGGTAACAGCCAAATGTTTTTCATGGTAGATCCTGGTTGCTGATGGTGCGAAGACTATGTCGCCCAACGTGGGGAATATCCATGACCTCGGAGGTCATGTCCGGAACGCACCGCACATGCTAAATTTTGGGGATGCTCGCCCCCAAAAGCCCGGGTCCACTGCTCAGGTCGCTGCGAGTGGCCCGCCGTTTGAGCCAAGAAGAACTCGCCCACCGGGCCGCGATCTCGCCGCGCCACCTTTCCCGCCTCGAAACCGGGCGCGCCTATCCCTCGCATGCAATGCTCCTTGTCCTGGGGTCGGCAATGAATCTGCCGTTGCGGACCAGAAATATCCTGATGTTCGCGGCGGGCTTTGCCCCGGCGTTCGAGGATCTGTCGTGGGATGATCCGGGATTGGATCGTGTCAAACAGGCTGTCGAACACATTCTTAAGAATCAGGAACCCCACCCCGCGATGCTGTTGGATCGTTTCCACAATGTGCTCAAACTCAACAACGGAGCGGCGCGTCTTTTTTCCTGGACCGGCGTCCGCTTCCCGACGGACGCTGAACCAAACGCAGTGCGCGCGATTTTTGACAGATCCTACGGTCTGCGCGAGTGCATCGTGGGCTTCGATGGCCTGGCGCGCGAAGCGCTCGCCCGTCTCAGGACGGAAGCAGACGTGGACCCGGGGTTGCGGGATTTCTTGGCGGAGATGGAGACCCTGCGCGGCACGCCGGGCGGTCTGGATGATGGCGGCGTCGACAACCAAATCGCGCTGCCGATTCATTTCAGGCGTGGAGCAACCAACCTTCGATATTTCATGACCATCACCACGCTCGGCACGCCGCTCGATGTAACAGCACAGGAGCTGAGAATAGAATGTTATTTTCCGATGGATGCCGAAACAGAAGCCTTCGCGCTGCAAGCTGCTCGACTGGCGGTGTAAAATTGCAACGGGGGTTCCACACTTTCATGAAATCCATAAATCTGGCGGAGAAGCTCTCCACGTTCTCGGAGCACTGGCAGCCACGCGTAGTCGGACAATTCAACGGTCACGATTTGATGGTCGTCAAAGTCAAGGGCGAATTCGTATGGCACAAGCACGACGATACGGACGATTTTTTCCTGGTTCTCAGTGGACGCGTTTGCATTCAGCTGCGAGAGGGGGCCGTTACGCTTGGCCCAGGTGAAGTGTTCGTCGTCCCAAAAGGCGTTGAGCACCGCCCCGTTGCTGAAGATGAGGCCCATATTCTGCTGATCGAGCCGCAAGGAACGCTGAACACCGGCAATGCCGATACAGCTGCGCCTCGGCGGGTTATCTAAGCGCACATTCTCGACCGACCGTCTGGGCAACCGGTTCGTGTGGCGTCGCCTTTCGACGATGGCTCGGCCATCGTCATTTACCTACTTGGACTTCATCACCCAATCGCGCATCGCCCGAACGATCGGCGCGATATCGCGACCTTTGTTCGTCAAAACAATTCTCCGCCCTCGGTGAATGGCTGCGACATCCTCGAATACGTATCCGAGGGTTCACAAACATTCGCGAAGATGCGATTTTCCGGCATCCACATGGGTGACTTTCGGGGATATCGACCCTCAGGGGGACCGGCGCACTGACTGGGAAGGTGCTGAAATCGAGTGCCGAATCGCAGACCGTCGATCTAGCTTTTAAGCAGGGCCTGGGCCGATGTTGTCGCTACAACCGCCAGCCCCTCTTTGATACTTGGGCCGCCATACCCGCCAGACCACCAGCTTTCAAGGATGCTCACACCAGCGTTGCAGGAGCCGGCGGCGCCGCACGAAGACGCCCGCTAAAAAAATTCCGGGAAGCATCAGCGCATACGTCGATGGTTCCGGCACGGCTGCGATGTTAAACGTGTACTGGTCGCCGGCATCCAACCCATACCACGACAACTGCAGGTCATGGGGTCCCGACGAAACGATCGGGTCGAGATATCCGGGCGCGCTGCCATACGGTCCTGGGACGTAACTGGCCAGGGTGGTGCCATTGACCACGGAGGATCCAAAGCTGAAATCAATCGTAAAAAGCCCGGGGCCGCTCGATTCGTTCGCGGTCACGGGATCGTTGGGGGAGGAAAAGGCGACCACCAATTGATTCCCAGTGAAGGTGCTGGTCACGTCCCATTGCTGGGCAAAGGAGTCCAAAAACGTCGTGATCAAGGGAGCGCCGCCGACCGTGCCGGTCGAGTTGGGGGGCGGGGCCACCGGTACGCCCCCATCTACGTACGCCTCGTTGTAATAGGTGTAGCCGCCGTAAGTGGCCGTCACGCTGTCGCCAGAGACGAGCTGGGCATGCGCAAAGGTCGAGAAAAGCGAAGCCAGGCTTACCCCAAGCAGGAATAAATGTTTCATAGAATCCTCATGTCTTATGGGTTCGCGCTCGGCGGGAACGGCATGCCATCCATCCGATGACATCACGCATCTAGATTAGATTACGCATTTTCTGCTCAAATTCAATAAGCAATTCGAGCACGCTTTGTCGCCGACGTCGATCGCCAATTGCATTCGTCAGGCAGCAACGGGTGCCGAGTCCCTGGTGTACGTAAAGATCGGTAGCCATTTATGCCGATGTCTCTCGACGTGACCCTGGCTTCGCCGGAAGCGATGCGGCCTTTCAGATTTGGGTACTCTAGCCCTGCAGTTGCGCCTGAGCCTCGAGACGGCTTGCCTCGGCCGCCGCCGCGGCATGTCCCGACTCCTCGGCGTGCCGGTACAGCGCGAGGGCGGCGCTGCGATTGAGTGGCACGCCCGCACCGCGTTCATACAGCTGCGCGAGGGCGGTCATCGCTTGCGGGTGGCCCGCATCGGCCGCCAGCCGATACCACTGCGCGACGTCGATCCACTCGGAGTCGGATTGCGCCCGCTCGGCGAGCAGTGCACCGAGCGCAAATTGCGACGCGCGGTGACCTTGCTCCGCCGCCGCCTGATAAAACCGCTCCGCCTGCGCAACGTCGCGCGCGACGCCGACGCCGCGGCGAAAACAGGAGCCGAGGCTGTACTGCGCGACCGCATCGCCCTCGGACGCCGCGCCGCGAAACAACGCCACCGCCTCGGCATGATCGGCAGCGGCGGAATGGTGGCGGAGCAATACACGCCCCAGCAATACCATCGCGGGCACATTGCCTTGGAGAGCGGCGGCTTTGAGCCATCGGCGCGCCTGTTCCAGGGACTGAGGCGTGCCCGCGTCGCGCAGATAAAATTCGCCCACCGTGCGCTGGGCAACGGCGTCGCCGTGTTGGGCAGCGCGCAGCCACAGCTTGAAGGCCACCACGAACTTATCCTCGACGCTACCGCCCGCCGCGCGCAAGGCCGTGAGAGACTGTATTGCGCCGGGGTGTCCCTGCCGCGCGGCGCGCTCGTACCACATGGCGGCCGCCTCGGGATCGTATTGCACCAATCGTCCGCGATTCAGCGCATTGCCCAACCAGGCCTGGGCAAGCGCATTACCGGCTTCGGCCGCCCGCGCAATCCATACCCGCGCCAATGATTCATCTTTGGGAACATGCTTGCCGTCGGCATACATCAAGCCGAGCTGCACCTCGGCATCGGCATGGCCCAGCGACGCGCACTGCTTGATCAACTCGACTACGCGCGCCGCAGGAGGTGCGGTCGGATCGCCGTGCGCGAGCCGGTGCACGAGCAGGCAGGCGGCCGTAGTGCTGCCCAATTCCGCAGCCCGATCCAGCCATTGCGCTGCCACCTCGGGGTTTGAATCGAGATAGTCCCCCTGGGTCAACTCGTGATACAGCGCCCAGGCCGCTTGCACGCTGCCGGCTTTGGCGGCTTGTTCGAGCAATTGGCGGCCGCGGGTCGCATCACGCGGCACGCCAAGCCCGCGTAGATACAAATACGCCAGGTAGAGGCGTCCCGCCGCGAGACCGCGGGCTGCGGCGTGCGTATACCAACGGGCCGCCGCCTCATAGTTCTGTCGCACCTGCTGGCCGACGGCGAAGAGCAGGCCGAGCTGCAAACAGGCTGCTCCGCCGCCGAGCCTTGCCGCCTGACGCGTCCACTTCCGGGCGGCGCCGGGATCGCGCGGCATGCCGAGCCCGGTCAACCGCAGGGTGCCGAGGTCATACAAGGCATTGGCATCGCCGAGCAGTACGGCGCGCTGGAACCAATCCGCCGCCGCCTGGAAGTGCTGCGCCAACCCCAAGCCTTCCGCGTAGGGCGACCCCAACGGATCGTACGCCGCGGTGACGTTCTGATCGGCGGCCATGGCGAGCCAGCGCGCGCCCTCGGCCGGATCGCGCGGGACGCCCTCGCCCTTCAAATAGAATCTGCCCAAGAGGTATTGCGCCTCGCCGTCTCCGAGATCCGCGGCCTGTCGGCAGGCCGATGCCGCCGCGTTCGCATCAGCGTCCGGCCCGCTGCGAAACAGCAGCACCAGCGACAGCCAGGCCTTGAGATATCCACGGGTGGCCGCCCGTCGAAACCAGGTCTCGGCGACCGAATTGCTCTGCTTGACGCCGAGACCGCGCCGATACAGTTCGCCCAGATGGAACATCGCCGCCGGTTGCCCGGCAGTGGCCGCCCGCTCCAGCAACTCCGCCGCGGTGATGGGATCGTGGCTGATACCCTCGCCGAACAAGCACAGCAGCGCGAGGCACAGTTGGGCGGTGGAATTTCCATGCGCGGCGCACGGCTCGAGCCACATCAGGGCGCGCTTGTGATCGTGCCGCTCATCGAAGCTGCCCGCGTACAGCAGACCTAACCCAAGCTGCCCGGCGGAATTCTTGAGAGTGGCTGCAGACCCGAACCAACGTTTCGCCTGGCGCAAATCCTGAGGGATGCCGAGGCCGCTCGCATATTGATAGCCGGCACGCGCTTGAGCGGCCGCATCACCCGCTTCGGCCGCTGCGATATTCCAATGCGCGGCCTCCTCAGGCTGCTGCGGGACCGCGAGCGCCAGCGTCGTGAGGCTCTGCAGCACCGAGTTTTGGTCAGGTCCGCCCTCGAGTCGTATCAATACACCCGGCGAGGCGGCATCTGGCGCGGTTATTCCGGTGAGATATATCTCGCCGAGGCGCGCCATCGCCGGCACGGAGCGCTGTTCTGCGGCCCGGCGATACCAGCGAGTGGATTCGACCCAATCTTGCGGCACACCCTCGCCGCGTTCGTATATCCGGGCGAGACCGAGTTGGGCCTGCTCCGAGCCGCCCTCGGCCAGGCTGCGCAGCAGTTCCGTCGTCTCGACCGGTTGACGCTCAGGCGCGGATTGAGCTGCCTTGGCCCGTTGCGCCACGGGTAAGCGCTTCCGTCCGAAAAACTTCGACATTAGGAACGTTGAGGCGCTCACGTATCCCCGGCCCGCTATTTTTCCCTGGGTCGGTCAGTCTACTACGAAACCCGGGGAATCATGCAAGTGCGGCGTAATGCTGGAGACCTAGCTTAAGTAACAAGCGTGTGACAGGCTCAGGCGCGTCAACGGGCAGTGCCTGGTCTGACCTGCGGTGCCTGGCTTAGCCGGCGGTGCCTAGCACCACGATATGCTCACGGCCGGAAACCACCACGCCGCCGGGGCTTTCGACGGTGACCGCAAACGCAGCGGCCTTATGCACCGCGAGCGCCGCGTGGATCGGGACGACCACGTCGGTCGCATTCGCGGGGATGTCGAATACACCACCGTCGACCGGATAGCGCTGGTCGCGTGTGCCGTCGAATATCCATAACTGGTATTGGTGCACGGCCGGGTCGTTCGACGCGAGACCGACGAAGTGCAGGTAGCCGCGTTGCGTTGCCGGGTCCCACACCACATCGCCGCTCGCACCGGCACCGCCGGGATCCTTGGTGGCTTCCAATTTGATCTTGAGCGCCGCGGGCGCGGCGAGCAGTGCGGCGCGTTCCTCCGCCGGCGTCGCCGCCGCGTGACCGTTCGAGGCAAGGCTTGTGGTCGGCGGGGTGGCGGGCGGCGCGGCCGATACGCCCAGGGTCGGCGCAGGCGTCGGCGGCAGTGGTGACGGCGCACGTAACCAACCGAACAGCGCGAGAACCAAACAAGCGGCGGCCGCGAACCAGCCGTAGCCGCCGCTGCCGGCACGAGGCAGCGGGGGCAGTGCCTGCGGCGCGGGCTGCGACGGCGGTGCGGACTGCGAGCGCGGCGACTTTAGTTCAATGACGGTGTCATCCGCACCGGCAATCACCGTAGCGGGGGCGAAGTACGTGTGAGCCGACTCATCGAGACGGCGACGAAGCGCGGCGGGCATCGGTTCCGCACTCGCGCTGCCGGCGAGGACGATCGCCGCTGCCGCGCGTTCGAAGTCGCGCAAGTAGCCGCTCGCAACCTCGTCGTCCATCACGTCGAGCGCGCGCTGCTCGGCGGGCGACAAGCCTTCGGTGACCTGCTTGATCAGCAAGTCCACCATGGCTTCGTCGGGCTGACTTTGTGGACCGGACGGAGGCATCAGTTCTCGCTCAGGACGCCTTCAGCGTCAATGTTCATATATTCACGCACCTTGATCAGACCTCTACGCATGAACGACTTCACGGTTCCGAGCGGCATGCTCAAGCGAGCCGCGATCTCCGACTGGCTCAAGCCGTGCAACAACCCTAATTCCAAAACCTGCCGCTGTTCGGGCCGCAACTCCGCGAGCGCTCGAGCCGCCTGCTCGGCCTCCATCGACGTCTCGGATGCGGTGCCGGGATCGGCCCAGGCCACCGATTCGAGCGCCTCCACGGGATCCATCGGAGGTTCGGCGCTGGTCTTGCGCAATCGGTCGATCAAGCGGCGGCGGGCAATCATCGCGATAAAGACTTTGTCGGAGCCCTGCGATGCATCGAATCGGCCGGCGCTGCGCCAAATGTCCAGAAAGATTTCCTGCGTCGCATCCTCAGCGTCCGAGGGAGAGCGCGACAGGCGCCGCGCCAAGCTCCATACCAGTGCACCGTACTCATCGATGCATTCACGCACGGCGGCGGAATCGCCGCTGGCAATGCGTTGGAGCACGGAGGCACTCATTGATTGCCTTGAGATCTAATTCGTATCGAATGCAAAGGCGGATTCAGCCGCATTGCACGAATTGGCAGTCAAGATGCTTTGGGACGGATCTTGAGTTGAGGAAGCCGATTCGTTTCACCGGTCGGCCGGCGTATCTCGGATTCGCGCCTGACCCGCGGCAGGCTGGCGCGCGGATTGAGTATGGCCCAGCGCCACTCATTCAATTGATGCTTGAGCAGCGGCAACAACGAGTGTTCCGACGAGGAATCGGCGCCTTGGGCCGGCGAAAACAGGCTGCTGCAGTAAAGTTCGAAATACTCGGCGTACAGTTCCTCATAGTGCTGCATGGGATCGAGAAACGTCGAGTCATGAACCACGCCGGTGCCGACGTGATTGGTGCACAAGAAGCTGCACGCCTTGCGCAAGTAGCCGCCGTGCTCGGCGATCACCGCACTCTGGTAGCCGCGCGTCGGATAGAAGTGGGCGATGATTTGATTGCGCTGGGGACCGCGCACCACGTTCTTCTTCAAGTACTCGAACAATGCCTTGCCGTGAATCAGCCGCAGCGATGTATGTCTGAGCGCCGCGGCCTGGGTGCGCAGTGCGCCGTACTCGGCGACCTGACGCATGAGACCCGAGTGCTCGGTTTCCCACAACTGCCAAGTCTTGGTGCTCTCGAGAATCCGGTGCGCGACCAGGTGTTCCTTGTCGTCGTCACTGTGCAGCGCGCTCTCGACGCGATCCGTCGACTCACGCATGAGACGCGCATGACTTATGCCGCTGCGATGCACTGATTGACCCCTCCCGACGTTGGGTGCCCTGTCCGTGTGTCTGCGAACGGCGACAAGGTCCTCGACTTCTCAACGCTTAAGATCAACTTATGACAAGCTGCTGTCAATAATTATTTGTCGCCATTGCGCGACCGCCGATTGCGCGATCGCCATCGCGCCACCGCCCATCGCGCGATGGCGAAGTGTGCCCCGCCACGGCGTGGTCCGCGTGCCGAGGACGGCCTCAGGCCGCCAGGGGTGCGGCAACCTGGACCTGATTCCGGCCCAGTCGCTTCGCAACATACACAGCGGCGTCGGCTTGAGCGATCAGATTTTCGCCCCACACGCTCGACGTATCGCTCGCGGCCACGCCGATGCTGCACGTCAGGCGAATCGGTTTACCATAACCTGGCACCGTCAAGCCGGCGATTCGTTCGAGGATGCGCTGCGCGATCGGCATCGCGGCCACCGCGTCGGCGCTGCTCAAGATCACCACGAACTCCTCGCCGCCGTAGCGGCCGACGGCGTCCGATTGGCGCAACTCCGCGTGGATGGGCGGGATGATCGCGCGCAAGCATGCGTCCCCCGCCTGATGGCCGAACGAATCGTTGATCTGCTTGAAGTGATCAAGATCGATGAACAGCACCGCGATCGGCAGACCGCGCGCCCGCGCACGCGCGCTCGCCGCATCGAGCCGTTCGATCAGCGAGCGTCGATTGAGCACGCCGGTGAGCGGGTCGGTCTGTGCGCGCCGCTCCGCGTCCGTCAGTGCCACGCGCTGGGCCCGCAGCCGGTCGGCGACACCGAGAGCGATCAGCACCGCGGCCGCCACCATCGACAACGGCAGTCCGTAATAATATAGGAGCGGACTCGCCTCCGACGAGGGCGCGAGGAAACGCATCGCCGCGGCGATGGTGAAGCCTTCGAGCAAACCCCAGGCGATCAGAAGCCAGCCGGCCGCACGATTTCCGCGCCGCCAGGCCCGAAACGTCACCGTCAGCGTGAAGGTGGCCGCCGCTGCAAACACCAAATTACCGGCGCCGTTCACCCAGACCCCCAGCCCCAAGAGTTTGGCGAGGTTCAACACCGTGACGACCACGAACGCCGCGGCGAACCATCCGAACGCGGTATAGATCCGCGGTTCAGAAGCCTCGAGATCGGCAATCTCGCGGGTGAACAGACACGCGATCGCGCCACTCAGGCCGATCGGCACGTTCCAGGTGAAGGACCCGAACGGCCGCAAGACCGAAAGCCAGGGCCAGTCGAAACCCTGGCCCGACAAATACACCACGTACAGGGCCTGCAAAAAAAACAGCGTCGCGTACAGGATGAACAGCCGGTCCGACTGCACGAACCAGATCAAGAGCGCGGCGAGCGCCACCGCCATCAACGCGCCGAAGGCCAGCGCAATCATGCGCGACTGATCCGCGCCGCGCGCCAAGGTGAGATCGAGACGGGAGCTCGAGAACCTGACCGGCTCGGCATCGGCGCCGTCGGCGTCAAGGTGAGCGTACAACGGCCGTCCGGGGTCGAGGCCTTCGACGATCGCGAACACCGTGTCGGCGGTTCCACGAAACGCCGGCAACTCTGCGGCACGCGGCAATGAGACCACCCGGCCTGCGCGCGCCGCGTACAGTTCGGCGTGAATTTGACGCGAGGCGTGCATGACCACCACCGGGATGCCGGCCGCGTTGAATTGCCCGACGGCCTCGAGTTTCAGCCACCAGCCGCCGGCGGGTTTATGCACCTTGGCGCCGGCGATCGAGCCGCCGGTGATCGGCCCGAACTGCGCGTCGAGCGAACCGTCGACGACGGCACTCACGGTGGGCGGGGGCGCCGCGGACTTGAGCACCTGTATTTCCAATGTGGAATCGGCGGCTGTGGAATCGGCGGCGACTGCGGGGGCGGCCGCAAAAATCCACAGCCCCAGTAAACACGCCGCGACCAGGCCTCGCACGGAAATTGAACGAATCAGTACTGGCGCGACAACAGCCAATGAGCGAGCGAGCGCAGGCTCGACGCCCGCTCGCCGAACGACGCGAGCGCATTCAACGCCTGATTGTGGAGCAGGCGTACCCGCTGTTGCGAGGCGCTGATGCCGATGATGGCCGGATGCGTGGGCTTTGCCCGTTCACTGTCCGCGCCGGTCGCCTTGCCCAAGGTGGACACATCGCCGGTCACATCCAACAGATCGTCCTGAATCTGGAATGCCAGACCGACGGCGTTTGCATAGCGGGCGAGCGCGGCATAATGCGCGGGATCCAATGACGGCGCGCACTCGGCCGCCATGAGCACGCTGGCGCGGATCAACGCGCCGGTCTTGCGCGCATGCATGTCCTCCACCTGGCCGATATCGAGCCGCATGCCCTGCACGGCGAGATCGATGGCCTGACCACCGGCCATTCCGAAGGTGCCGACGGCCTGCGCCAACATGTCGATCAGGCGCAGCCGGATGGTGGGCGACGCAGGCAGCGCCGGATCGGTCGCCAGCAACTGAAACGCGAGAGGCTGCAAGCCGTCCCCCACCAGCAGCGCCGTGGCCTCATCGTAAGCCTTGTGGCAGGTGGGCCGGCCGCGGCGCAGATCATCGTCATCCATCGCCGGCAGATCATCGTGCACCAGCGAGTAGACATGCATCATTTCGATGGCGCAGGCCGCCGCTTCGACCGTGTCTTCGGACAGACCCAAGGTGCGCGCCGTGGCAAACAGCAAGGCCGGGCGAATGCGCTTGCCGCCCCCCAACACGCTGTAGCGCATGGCCTCATGCAGGCGCGCGGGCACCGCGCTCGGTTCCGGCAGCCGCAGGCTGAGCGCGCGCTCCATCCGCGACTGCCAGGATTCGAGCTGCGCGCCGAAGTCATCGGCCGTCGCGGACTCATCCAGGCCTAAGCTGCGGCGATCGGCTGCGTCGTTCACGCGCACGGTCCTTCTGTCGTTATTTATGTCGTTCTTTGCTGTCGTTCTGAACTGTCGCCATGCGCCTTGGGCGCCACGCAGTTTCCCGGCTCAGGCGCTTTCCCGGCTCACACGCTTGATCTCGCTGAGCGGAATCGCGGCGACGGTGCCGCGCGCGGCCGGGTCATATTTGATCGGCAGGTCGGGTGCCATCGGGCCGGCCGTGCGCGGTCCCCGCAGCCATGCGGTGAAGGCCTTGAACGGATGACTGAATGCGTCGTTGACCGCCGTTCCCTCGAACCCGCAATGCGCCATGCAGTTGTCGCAGCGCGGGTTCTTGCCGACGCCGTATTTTTCCCACTCCGTGTCATCGATCAGCGATTGGTAGGTCGGCGCATAGCCCTCATCGGACAACAAATAGCACGGCCGCTGCCAGCCGAATACGTTATAGGTCGGATTGCTCCAGGGCGTGCACTGGTAGGTCTGGTTACCGGCGAGAAAATCCAGAAACAGCGCGGAATGGTTGAACGACCAACGCTTGCCCGAGGGACGGCGGTGCTGCTTGAAGATACTGCGGAACAGCTGTTTGCTGGCGTTGCGGCCCAGGAACACATCTTGTTTCGGGGCGTGATGGTAGCTATAGCCAGGCGAGACCGTGATGCCTTCGATGCCGAGCCCCATGGCCGTGTCGAAGAATGCGGCCACGTCGTCGGGATTCTCGCCATTGAACAGCGTGCAATTAATGGTGACCCGAAAACCCTTCGACCGAGCCAGTTCGATGGCCGCCACCGCCTTGTCGAACACGCCTTCCTGGCAAACGGACTCATCGTGACGGTGTTTGTTGCCGTCCAAGTGGATCGAGAAGGTTAGATACGGCGACGGCTGATATTCGTCGATGTGCTTGGCGAGCAAAATCGCGTTGGTGCACAGATAGACGAACTTCTTGCGCGCCACGATGCCGGCCACGATCTGCGGCATCTCCTTGTGGATCAGCGGCTCACCGCCGGGGATCGATACGATCGGCGCACCGCACTCATCTACCGCCCGCATCGCGTCCTCGACGCTGACGCGCTTTTGCAGGATCTCCTTCGGATAATCGATCTTGCCGCATCCGGAGCAGGCGAGATTGCATTGGAACAAGGGTTCCAACATGAGGACGAGGGGATAACGCTTGTCGCCGCGCAGCTTGCGCCCGGCGAGATAACTCGCGACCCGGTACATTTGCAGTAGTGGTATGGCCATGATCTATATTACCGCGACCAGGCGCCGTGGCCCACCCCTGATTTCAGCGGGCCCGAGTGCAAGGCGAGCAACTCGGGGCGATAGTCGCGCCAAATTCGCGCCCATTCGATCACGAACCAGGGGGTAAAGTTCCCGGCGCCGTGGCCCTCCATTTCAGCTTGCAATGCCTCCAGGCTGATCCAGCGCCAAGCGTGGATCTCTTCGGAATTGATCCGCACCGGATCGGTCGAGCGCCCGATGAATACCGAGCACAATTCGTTCTCGGCGCCGGTTGCATCAAATTGCGCATGATATTGAAATTTGAACAGGAACTGCAGCGGGCACCGTATCCCCAATTCCTCGTACAGCCGGCGCTGCGTCGCCGCTTGCATGGTCTCGTCGCGGCGTGGGTGGCTGCAGCAGCTATTGGACCAATACAGCGGCCACAGGCGCTTCGACGCCGCGCGCTGCTGCAGCAGCAGATCCCCCGCCGCGTTGAAAATCAACAACGAGAATGCCCGATGCAGAACGCCGCGCCCCTCATGGCATAGCGCCTTGCTCAGGTGCCCCACCCCATGATCGGCTTCATCGACCAATATCAACGTATCCGAACCGACCATCCCATCCCTTCCCGCATGGTTCATCGCTTTATGCGCCGATCATAGCCGCTAGCCAAACCTCCGCGCCACCCAAGGGGTCTGTCTGTCAGACAGGCCCCTTAAGCCAAACGGCCATGCTCGCGATACCAGCGCACTGCATCCTCGAAGGCCTGAATGGGTGGCCGCCACCGATATCCCAGCTCCCTGACCGCCTTGGCGCTCGAGAAGAACATGCGTTTGCGCGACATCCGCACCCCTTCGAGCGTCACGCGGCCGGCGCGGCCGGTGATCTTGGCGACGGCTTCAGCCACATAGGCCACCGGCAGCACCGCGGCATAGGGCAGCCGCACGCGCGGCGGCGGGCGCCCGACCAGCGCCGAGATCTGGCCGAGAATCTCCCGCAGGGTCATATCCTCACCGCCCAAAATGTAGCGTTCACCGGGTTTGCCGCGCTCGAACGCGAGCAGGTGCCCGGCGGCGACATCATCGACGTGCACGATGTTGAGCCCGGTGTCGACATACGCGGGCATACTGCCGGACGCGGCATCGAGCACGAGTTGGCCCGTCGGAGTGGGCTTGACGTCGCCGGGCCCCACCGGTGTCGATGGGTTGACGATGACCACCGCCAGTCCCGCACGGGCGGACTCACGCGCCACATCCTCTGCCAGATACTTGGAGCGCTTGTAGTGACCAATCATATTCTCGACGGCGACCGCCGAGCGCTCCTCCCCCGGTGAGCCGTCCGGCGGGATGCCGATGGTCGCCACGCTGCTCGTGTAGACGATGCGCGAGACTCCCGCCCGGCCCGCGGCGCCCAAGATGTTGCGCGTTCCCTCGACATTGGTGCGATACAGCTCGGACGGATCGCGTGCGCCCAATCGATAGTCAGCCGCGGCATGGAACAATCCCGTGCAACCCTCGAGCGCGCGCTCGAGCGAGGCGACATCGCCGAGTTCGCCCTGCGCGACCTGCACGTCGAGGCCTTCGAGATTGCTGCGGTCCGAGCCGGCTCGCGCCAGCACGCGGACCTGCCATCCGGCGGCAAGCAGAGCCTTCGCAACGGCCGCCCCGACGAAGCCGGTGGCGCCGGTGACCAGCGCTTTCATGCTGCGCGGATGTCGGCCGCCACCGCCGCCATGGCGCGACTCGCCACCCGATAGCGGCGCGCCAGGCGGATCATCGCGAGACACTCCACGGGAGCCAAGGCGAGTTCGCCGAGCAGACGCCCGATTCGCACCTGGCCACCCATACTCGCGGCTACGACCGCGCGCGGCACTACATCGGCGGCGGTATCGACGATTACTCGCACCGCAATGAATGGGAGACTGTGCCCCGCCGCGACCTTCGCGATGGCCAGACTTTCCATGTCGACGGCGACGGCGCCGGTGGCCATGAATGCCGCGGCTTTGGCCTCGAGGGTGTCGATCGCTCGCTCACTGGAGAGCAGCGCGCCGGCGATCAATGGGCCTTCCGCCGCGCGCGCGCCGGCCAGCACGGCCACGAGCCGCGCGCGCCATTCCGCCGAGATCGGAAATCGCGCACCGTCCGCGGAGATCACGGCGCTCGGCAGGACGATGCTGCCCGCGCGTAAGTCAGGGTCGAGACCGCCCGCGAGGCCGAAGCTCATGAGGCTCGAGGCGCCGGCATCGATGAGCGCCTGTGCGGCCGTCGTCGCCGCGGCAGGCCCCATTCCGCTCAAGGCCACCAAGGTGCCATCAGTGAGAGAGGACAATCCGTCGGGCCGCCGCCTCGCCTCTCCCCAAGTGCGCGCCTCCACGCTGAGCGCGGCGACCACACCCAGCCCTTTCATTGACATGTTCGCCCTCCGTAAACGAAGGGGATTCCCACTAATGAGCGAGCCCTTTCAATGGGAAAGCCCGCGGCGGTTCAAGGTGCGGTAAGCCGACAATGCCCAGAACGGAAAATAGGCGGAATAGCCGTGGTATTTCAAATAAAACACGCGCGGGAAGCCGGGCGCGGTGAAGCTCGGCTCGCTCCACAACCCGTGCGACTGCTGCGCGCGCATCAGAAAATCGGCGCAGCGCCGCGCGGCTTCGGAGCGGGCCTCGCCCGCGGCCAGCAGAGCGAGCAACGCCCACGCGCTCTGGTGCGCCGTGCTCGGCGACTCTTCCGGCTCATCCGCCGTGCCGCGCGCATAGCTGTCGTTGCTCTCGCCCCAGCCGCCGTCCGCGTTCTGCTTGCGTTTGAGCCAGTCGACGGCGCGCCGCACGGTGGGGTCATCGGGCCCGATGTGCGCCTGGGCGAAGGCAGTCAGCACCGACCAGGTGCCATAGATATAGTTGGTGCCCCAGCGCCCGAACCAGGAACCGTCCGCTTCCTGCTCGGCGCGCAGGTAGGCGATCGCGCGCGCGAGCGCCGCCTGGTCCTGCGGGCGGCCGATGCGCGCCAGCACGGTCACGACTCGTGCGGTCACATCGCTCGTCGGGGGATCCAGCAGCGCGCCGTGATCGGCGAACGGAATTTCGTTCAGATGGTAAAAGGTGTTGTCGGCGTCGAACGCGGCAAAGCCGCCGTTGCTGCTTTGCATGCCGACCAGCCAATCGAGCGCACGGCGCACGCTCTCGGCGTAGCGCGCGGAATCGCGCGACTGATGCATGGCCCACGCGACCACGGCCGTGTCGTCGAGATCCGGGTAGTAGCTGTTCGCGAACTGGAACGCCCAGCCGCCGCCGGCGAGGCCGGGACGATTCACGCGCCAGTCCCCCGGTTCATCGAGCAGCTGCTGGGTCTTCAGCCAGTCGAGCGCGGCGATCGACGCCGCGCGTGAGGTCTCATCGCCGGCCTCCTGCATCGCAAGCGCCGCGAGCGCGGTGTCCCAGATCGGCGAAACGCAGGGCTGGCAGTACGCGCTCGACGGTCCGATCACCAGCAATTTCTGCAGCGCGCGCTTGGCGGTGACGCGCCGCGGATCGTCCGCGGGATAGCCGAGTATCACCATCACTTCCAATGCGTTGACCATGGCCGGGAAGATGGCGCCCAAGCCATCTTCGCCGTTCAAGCGTTCGAGCATCCAGGCTTCCGCGAGGCGCGTGGCTCGCTCGCGCATCCGCGCCGGTATGAAAGGATCGATCATGCGCCCGAATCGATCGCCCAGCCGGAACGCCTTGGCGAGGAACCCTGAGCGGCGGCTGCTACGGAAATAGTTCTTCTCTTGCTCAGGGGGCGTGGTGAACAACTCGCGGATGTGCACATTGCGCGGATTCTTCGCGACCGGCTTGCGGCTGCAAAGGATGAACAACGGCACCATGACCGTGCGCGACCAATAGGCCACCTTGTCGAGGTGGAATGGGAACCACCGCGGCAGCAGCATGATCTCCACCGGGATGTGCGGCACGCCCCGCCACGGCAGCTGGCCGAACAGCGCGAGCGCAATGCGCGTGAACACATTGGCCCGCGCCGCGCCGCCACGCTCGAGGATTGCGGCGCGGGCTCGTGCCATGTGCGGCGCCTCGGGTTTGTCTCCGGCCAGCTTCAAGGCGTAGTAGGCCTTGATGGTGCAGCTCAAGTTCATGGCGCCGTTGTGATACAGCGGCCAGCCGCCGTCAGCTCCCTGGCGAGCCCGCAGGTAGTTGCAGATCTTGGCTTCGAGCGGCCCTTCGATCTCATCCAGAAAGTGCATCATCATGACGTACTCGGCCGGGATGGTGCAGTCCGCCTCGAGCTCGAAGCACCAGTATCCTTGCTCGGTCTGGCGCGCGATCAGCGCGTCGCGCGCATCGAGGACCGCGCGGTCGAGCGGCGTATCCGTGACCCGCTTGAGCGTGTGCGAGACGATGTCCCCGCGCGCGTCCGGCTGTGGCGCCGGGTACTTACCCGGTTTGGGTGCGATGCGGCTCACGTGCCGGAGCTCCGGTAGGTGCGCTGCAGCGCCGGCGCCGGTTCAACGGCTGCGGCGTCGTTGATCGTGGGTTCCGGCCGGGAAGGGCGCAACTCGGAGAGGCGCGCGAGCGGCAGGCCGTGCGCCGCGGTGGCGAACAGCAGCCGCAGCACCGCGTCGCGGCGCACCGCGGCGTTGGTCAGAATACGGGTCATGGCGACCGCGGACCGGGTGACCTTCACCTGGACACCGGCCGTGAAGCGCGGGTTGTGGTCGATTTTGCGCAGGGTGAGCACGGCGAGGCCGATCGCCCATAGACAGAAGCGCCGGATGCCGGTCTCCCTGCCGGGAATTAAGAGTGTGTAATCCAGCGCATTGCGCAGGTGCGCATGAGCGACGCCAAGGAGTTCGCGAAAGCCCGCACCGAAACGCGGATCGAAGGGTTCGCTCGAGAGCTGACCGAGATCGACGCCGTAGCGGGTGAACACTTCTTGCGGCAGCCAGCATGCCCCGCGGCTGCGGTCCTCCCACACATCCTTGAGAATATTCGTCATCTGAAGTCCCTGCGCGAATGATGCGGCTATGGCGGACAGCGCGGCGCGGTTGCGGGCGATCTCCGCGGAGTAGTCGCAAAACAACTCGGTCAGCATCTCGCCCACGACCCCCGCGACGTAGTAGCAATAGTCGTCGAGGTCGCTCGAGCGGGCCAGGCCCTTCAAGCTCGCGGTGAACTGGAAACGCGGCATGCCGTAGCACATGAGCGCGACGCAGCGCTGAATCGCGGCGCGCTGCGGGGCGCGCAGCGCCGCCATGACCCGGATGACCCGCTGCATGTTGCTGACCAGGTCGCGTTCGGTCGGCAGCGTGCGCTCCGAGAGGCGCTGCTCGATTTCGCGGGCCAGCTGTCCAGGGTCGCCGCGCCCGGCCAACACCGCGCTGAAGCGCTGCAGAAAATCGAGCGTCTCGGGCGGGGAGAGCGCCGGCTCGTCCTCGATAGTGTCGGCGATCCGGCACAACAAATAGGCGCAGGTCACGGAGGTGCGCAGCGCAGGCGGCAATTCCGGGATCGTCAGCGCAAAGGTGCGCGACACATACGGCAGAATCTGGTCTTGATAGCCTTCATCCGAACTGACGGAATCCATGCGGACAATCTCTCAGAAACCAATCATCTTAGCATCATGTCAGCGGGCAGCCCGTGGTGCAAATTTGCAACATCGGGTATAGTGGCTGACAGAAAGACGGTGCCACAGTATAAAATCCCTTAAATGGCTACCCCTCCTGATAATTACCCGCCGGACGATTACCCGCTTCTGGACGGTATCGCTGCGCCGGCAGACCTGCGTCGCTTAGGCTTAAACCAGCTCGCGGACTTGGCCCAGGAACTGCGCCGCTTTCTGATCCGCACGGTCAGCACGCGCGGCGGCCATTTTGCCGCAGGTCTGGGGACCGTTGAGCTCACCATTGCGCTGCATTACGTGTTCAATACCCCCTACGACCGGCTCGTCTGGGATGTCGGCCACCAGGCGTATCCGCACAAGGTTTTGACCGGCCGGCGCGATCGTTTGCACACCATCAAACAGCATCAGGGCTTGGCTCCGTTTCCCACCCGCTCGGAGAGCGAATACGACACTTTCGGCGTCGGCCACTCGAGTACTTCGATCAGCGCGGCGCTCGGCATGGCCGTAGCGGCCGCGCAACGAGGGGAAGAGCGGCGCGCCGTGGCGGTCATCGGCGACGGCGCCTTGACCGCGGGTATGGCCTTCGAAGCGCTCAACCATGCCGGGTCGCTGCCGACGGATCTGTTGATCGTCCTGAACGACAATGACATGTCCATTTCGGAGAATGTCGGGGCGCTGTCGAATTATCTGGCGCGGGCCTTATCCGGGCGCATGTACTCGCATCTGCGTGAGAGCGGCAAGAAGGTCTTGCGTCAGATGCCCACCGTGTGGGAACTCGCGCGGCGCTCCGAAGAACATTTGAAGGGGATGGTGCTGCCCGGCACGCTGTTCGAGGAGATGGGTTTCAATTACATCGGACCGGTGGACGGCCACGACGTCAAGGCGCTGGTCACGACGCTGCGCAATGTGAGCAAGCTCCGCGGGCCGCAGTTCCTCCACGTCGTGACGCGCAAGGGCAAGGGCTACGCGCCCGCGGAAGCGGATCCGATCAAGTGGCATGGTCCGGGTCCGTTCGATCCGGCGAGCGGCCTCATTTACAAGGAAGCGGTCACCGGCCCGAGCTACTCGCAGATCTTCGGCAAGTGGCTGTGCGACATGGCGGAGCGCGATCCCACCGTGGTCGGCATCACTCCGGCCATGCGCGAGGGCTCCGGCTTGGTCGAATTCTCCAAGCGCTTTCCCGACCGGTACTTCGATGTCGCCATCGCCGAACAGCATGCGGTGACTTTTGCGGCCGGACTCGCCACCGAGGGGTTCAAGCCCGTGGTCGCCATTTATTCGACCTTCCTGCAGCGCGCGTACGATCAACTCATTCATGACGTCGCCCTGCAGAATCTGCCGGTGGTGTTTGCGCTGGACCGCGCGGGCCTCGTGGGCAGCGACGGCGCCACGCATCAAGGCAGTTATGACCTCACATTCCTGCGCTGCATCCCGAGCATGGTGATCATGGCGCCGGCGGATGAGAACGAGTGCCGCCAGATGCTCTACACCGGCACCACGCTGTCATCCCCGTCGGTGGTGCGTTATCCGCGCGGCACCGGACCCGGCGCGGTGGTGGCCGAGGAGATGACCGCGATCCCGCTCGGCCGCGCACAGATCAGGCGCGAGGGCCGCAGCGGGCTCGCCATTTTTGCGTTCGGCGCGCTGGTCGAATCGGCGCGCAAGATCGCCGAGCGGCTCGATGCGACGCTCGTCAACATGCGCTTCATCAAACCGCTGGATGAGGAATTGGTCATCACTCAGGCGGCGCGCCACCGGGCGATCGTGACCATCGAGGAAAACGCCGTCATGGGCGGCGCCGGGTCCGCGGTCAGCGAGGTGCTCGCCGCCGCCGGCGTGCAGGTGCCGACGCTGCATCTCGGCATTCCCGACCAATTCATCGAACACGGTTCGCGCGACACCTGTCTCGCGGCCGCGGGCCTCGATCTTGCGGGCCTCACCGCGTCCGTCGACAAATGGTGGGCGTCGCAGAACCAGACCAAGATCCGGTCGATCAAGGGCGTCTAGCGCCCGAGGCGCAGTCGCGTTTGCTCGCGACTGCGCCGAGCCTGCCTCAGGCCGTTTTTTTCCCCATGCTGTCGCGAATCAATCCCGCCAACAGCACATCCACCAAGGTGCCGCTCTTGCCGTCGCCGGCGCCGGCGACGACGTCCGGCACCAACTTGTTGCCGGATTTTGCGAGCGCTTCGGCCACCTGCACCACCGCATAGTTGCCTGCCTCCATGGAGTTGATCTTGAGCCGGATCACCTCCGCATCCGCCGCGCCGACCGCCTTGGTTTTCGCCGCCTGGGCATCGCCGACGGTGCGCAGCACATTGGCATCGGCCTCGGCGTTGATCTTTTTAGCCTGGCCGGCGCCTTCCGCAGATTTTACGGTGGCGCGGGCGTTGAACTCCGCGATGGCCACCTGCCGCTCGGCATCCACCACTTTGGCTTGCGTTGCAGCCAACGCCGTGGCCTGTTCGAGCTCCTGCCGTACGGTCTGCGCCTGACGCTGCGTCTCAAAGGTGACTCGCTCTTGCTCAGCGAGCTTACGGTCGGTCAGGGTCTTCATGAGTTGATCCGGCGGCACGATATCGCCGATCAACGTATCCACCGCGCCGACGTTGTATTCCCGCAATGCTTCGGAGATCGCCGCCCGCGCCTCGTTCTGGCGCGTCGATCGGTTCTTCAAGAAGTCGATGATGTCGGAACCCTGCGCGGCGTTGCGGAAGTAGTTGCCGATGGTCGGCTCGAGCACCTGCGTCACCAGCGCCGACATGTCGCCGAAGCGGGCGATCACCTTCGGCGCATCGTTGCGCGGGATGTGAATGATCTGCGACACGTCGAGGTTGAACTTGAATCCGTCCGCGGATCGCACCGTGATGGTGGATAGATTCGCATCCAACTTGTGGGCCTCGGTCTTTCCCGTGGCCCAATTGAGCACCACGTTCGCGGTGGGTACGTTGCTGACCTTGTGCGTGTAGGGATTCAACGGATACTTGCCGGGATCCAAAGGCGTGACCCACACCCCTTTCTCGCCCTTGCTGACCAGGTTGCCGTGGCGGAAGGCATCACCGGTGACGTCCCTGCCTTCCTTCCCGACGAAGGCGATCACCACGCCTACGTGCGCGATCGGCACTTCCACCATGTCGACCAGCTGGACGGTGGCGAAGCGCGGATTGATGAAGTATCGACCCGCGAGCAGCACCTGTTCCTGCAGACCCTTGTAGCCGCCGGCATCGACGAAGGCCTGGGGGTTCTGAAACATGTTGTGACCCGGCACGATGGGGCCGGCGATTTCGCCTTCAGGCAGAGGCTTGCCTTCGCGCGTCATCACCACGCCGATCTTGTTGTCGGGCACATCGATCGCCTCGGACAGCGACACCACGAACATGAAGGGATTGATCCAATAGGTGCCGGGCGTCATCAATCCCATTTGAGGACCCCGCTCGCCGCCGTGCGCGATGAAGGCCTGGCCGTCCTGGTACGAATTGCACTCCACCGCGCGCGCGATGATGCGCCCGCCGGGGAGCGCGTTGCCGTCGCGGGCTTCGACCACACCCACCTTTCCGGGCGGCACGCTGACCGCATCCACCACGCTGACCTTGAACAGCAGCGAGTTGATGCGATAGGTGCCGGGCGGAACCAACCCCATCTGCGGGCCGCGTTCGCCGCCGTTGGACAGAAACGCGTCGGCATCCTGAAACGTATCGCAGGCGACCTGCCTGGCGACGATGCGGCCGCTGGCCAGAGGCTTGCCGTCGCAGGCCTCCACGCAGCCCACCTTGCCTTGCGGGATGGTCAGGAATTTGACGCGCTCCACCGTGTACTGCCATGGCCACAGGCCCATGTGCAGTCCGGGCGAGAGCGTGGCGGCTTGAAAACCCGCCTCGCCGTGCTGCGCGATGATGCGCCCGTTGGGTAGTCGCCGGTTGAGGCCGAACAAGACGAACTTCTTGGTGACGACGCCCACCGAATCGTCGGGGACGATGATCACGCCGAATACCCAGAGCACCAGCCGCCAGCACGCGATGAGAATGATGAAGCCGACGATGACGGCGATGATTCGCCAATAACTGAAAATGACGTCCATAAAGCACCTTTCATGAAGGCGCCCGCCGCAACGCACTGCGAAGCACTCAAGTGACGGTATGCGTGGGAGCCAGTCCTTGACCGGAAACCCGAATCCTAGTTGTCATTAGGTTTACATACCGTTGTCAGCAAGTATCACCGGCTGACGGGGCGTATTTTATCACTCGCCAACTCGCGTCAATGCCGCGAAGCTGCAAATGATTATCATCATGGCCGGCGGAGCGCCAAATTCAAGCACTTGTGGCGGCTCAAATATATTGCTTGCAAATCATTTACTTTTGTTTCGCGCCTCATGATCGCGCCGGCGCAGCTCGGCGAGCTCGTTGCGCATCGAGCGGAACTGCCGGGTCTGCGTCTCGAGCAGGGCTGACTGGGCGGCAACCGTGCGCTCGAGTTGCTGGATCTCATTGACCAACATCGGCGCGAGTTCATCGTAACGCACGCCTTGAATCTGTCCGGACCGGTCCCGTACGACGAGTTCCGGATAAATTTTGTCGACCTCCTCGGCGACGAAGCCGTACTGCAACGGTCCCTCGGGATCAGTTTTCAGCCGGAACGTCACCGGGCGCAGCTGTCCGATCTTCCCGGAACTCGCGCCCATCGGTTCGATCGCCGTTTTGTAGCGCTCCGAGGACGCGAGAACGCCGAGTTGTCCCGCCGGGGTTATATAAACAGCGCTCCCCGTCACCTGCGTGCCGCTGATTCCCGCCAGGTAGGTCGCCGTGTGGGTGTCTTGAGTGCCGATGCGTATGGTCGCGTGTTCGTCCTCGATGCCGACGTTCCCCAAGTCGATATTGTCGCTGCCGGTGGTGTCGCGGCCGGCTTCGTAGCCAACGGCGATGTTGTTGGAACCTTTCATGTTCGAAGACAGTGCGTGCACGCCGACGGCGGTGTTGTTGGAGGCCGCGTTGAAGAATAGAGCGCCATAGCCGGCGGCCGTGTTGTGCTCACCGGTGTTGTTGGATCCAAGGGCATACTTGCCGATGGCCGTGTTTTGCGTTCCCTCGGTGTTGTAGCTGAGGGCGCGGAACCCGACGGCGGTATTGTCCTTGGCCCGATTGGTGCTGAGTGCGGCGACGCCTACGGCCGTGTTATAGCTGCCGATGACATCATCTTTGAGGGCCGCGGCACCGACTGCGGTGTTGTAGGTGCCGGTGGTGTTGGACATCAGAGCCGACCAGCCGTCAGCGGTATCGTACTCTCCGGTGGTGTCTGCGATGAGCGCCGACCAACCGGTCGCCGTGCTTTCGACGGCCGCGAGGCTCTTGGTGCGATCGGCGGATTGTGCCGCATTCATCGACGCGCCGATCAAGACCAGACAGTGCCACTGACGTACCTTCATGGCCTGCGCGCCTTGCTGATGAGACCAGTTGCCGAGGACTAGCTGATGACGCGTTCGATGACGATCCTTATCGGCTTCCCGGCCGCCGGATCGAGCTGCGTCGTCACTCCCTGGAAATCACCGCGTTCGGGCATGGCTTGCCCGGACTTGGAGGTGCGAGCCTCGATGGTCACGGGGCCGGCGGTCGACAGCTTGCGCTGCGGCATCATGGCTTGCGAATCGTCGAGGCGAAAGTGCACCGGCCAAGCATCCGTGGTGGTGCGAAGAATTGCAACCGGCGGCCCGGGCGAATTCACGGACTTTGCGACGATGAACAGCGTCAACCCCGCCGGCACCTTGTCACGAAGCGCATCGGCCAGTATCACTTCGCCATCGACGCTGACTCTGTGCTCGAGAGCGGCGGCGCCTGCTGCTCCCGCCGGGGCGGCAGCAGTTTCCGCCAGGGCGGTCCCGGCGCCCGCGGGCAGGTGTTTGTTTCGCGCCTGTGCGGCGTCCGACGCGCGGCCCAGGAATTCGTAGGACTTGGCGAGCAGCTCCCAGTCGGCATCGCTGCCGCCATTGGCGGCGAGACGACGTTCGAGACCCGCGACCGCCCCTTGCATCGATCCGCCCCCATGCTGATCGACCGCCGCGACCTTGTCAGCCACCGTCAGCTGATCCGTACCGGCCGGCGCCCCGGCTGGGGGTTCCGCTCCGCCGGCTTCTGCCGCGCTAATCATCGAGGCAGCTTCGGCAATCGGACCGGGCGAAGCGGTTGACACCCCTGCAGTACGATTGCCATCGCCGTCCGAGCCCGTTGGTTTGGACGCGCCCATATAGGCGATCAGCGCAATACCCGCCAGCGCCGCGGCCCCGGCGACGGGTACCCAGTTCGCCAGATGATAGGTCGCCTCGACGGGATCTGCGGCGGGTCGGGATCGGCGCGTGAACCACGTGAATACACTGAATACCAGCGCCACGAGCGCCAGCGCCCCGCAGATGAAGGCCACCGTCTGCCCGAGTGTCAGGACCCTCTCCCGCCGGAAGTCACCGCCGCTCCGGATGTCACGGAGCAAGTTGAGTTCATAGCTTCCCCGTGAAGAATAGTCCAACCACGTTGGCGCTGTAGTTTCTCGGCCCACCATCGGTGTAGACACGATTGCCGTAGACCAGCGTGTTTTCAAAGTTGGCATAGTGCCAGTCGAAGATCTTGCTGGTCTCGTAATAGTCGAACACCCGCACCGACATGCGCTCGTTGATCGGCACGATCACGGCCAGAGTGAGCGAATTGGTGTGCTCGGAATTGGCCGGGAATGCGCCGGTCAAGCCGTAGATCGAATCCGCGGGATACGCCAACGCCAAGGGCGAGGCGGCGTTGAAAGACTGAATGGTCTGCGAGTACTGCAAGTTATACGCCCCATCGACGCGGAACTTGTCGAAGTTCTTCTTGAACACCACGCCCACCGTGTCGTCTTTTTCCTTATCGGCGAGCCACCACCGCGCCGCGAGCGGATAGGTCGTTCCACCCAAGGTGTCATCGGTTTCGGTGCAGGAGTAACCGAGTAGTGCCACACAGGTAGCGCCGCCGCCAGGATCGGCCACGTTCGCCTGATGCAGCGACGACGCATCGTGACTCCAGAACACATTGAGATTCGTCCCCACTTTGGGCTGCCACTCCCAATTGATCATACCGGTCGTCAAATTATACCCCTGACGGCCGATCAATGATCCCGGATAAGAATTGTAGTCGCCGCGGAAGGTCGTGGTCAGTGTCATCGTGGGATAGAAATTCCACGTCGCCATGAAGTCCATCTTGTTCTCGTTCTTATCGGCCACGTCGAACTTGCGCATGGCATCGACGGTGCGCGCGAGGCAGCCGCCGGGCGGGCACTCGAAGCCCGGCAGAGCATCCGTATACGCAAAGAAATACGGGTTGGGATTGTACGGGCCGCCCGTCTGTTTCATGTACATATAGTTGGCGCGGAGCGTGAGCCAAGAGAACGAGCGGTTGGTCCAGTTGACCTTCGCACTTTCGTCGACCACGTAGGTTCTCTCACGATTCGTCGGATCGTAGCGATTATAGGTCGCGGTGAAGCCCAGTGCGTTCGCCTTGTTCGGGCGAAAATCGGCCCCCAGAGTTCCCTCGTGCGTCACATAGGTCAGGGGAATGTTCTTGATCTGCCACTCGCCGCCGGGCGCATTGTAGAGGCCGCCGCCGCCCGGAACGAATGCGAAGAACGCGCCATTCTCCGCGATGTAGCCGTATTGCCCGGTGACGGGGTTGTAGTTGGTGTACCGGCCCACATAGTCCTGTTCGTAAAACTTGTAGGTCGAGCGCAGCGTCCACTGCGTTGTCGGCCGCAAAATAAAGCTGCCGTCGAATGACCCGGTATTCATGAGCATGTCGGCGGTGGGCTGCGATAAATCCTTGACCGAGTTCCACTGGTTGCAGTTATACAGAAACGGGTTGCCGTTCGCCGCGCCCGCCCCGGTCGGATTGGTGGGGTTCGTGATGGTGCCGAACTGACCGGTGCAATTGATCTGCGGGATCAATCCTTCGTTTTGATAGAACTGAGCGCCGGAGGCGCTGGCCGAGATCTCCCCGTTGAGCGGCATAGTGCGCGTGACGCTCGCTTTTATCTGATCGTAGTTGTTGTCCGGCTCCATCGCGAACTGGCCTTGATAGAGCGTCGACGGTTGGCCCTTGTAGGTCGTGGTCAAGTCGGAACCGCCGATGACCGAAAACAGATTAAAGGGATCCTGGTAGTCGAACACCTTGTAGCGGTCCCGGTAGGCCGAACCGGTGTAGCCGATCTCGTACCGCCAGGTCGAGCCCGCGTAGCGCAGGCCGAAATTCGCATTGATGGTATGGTCATCGATCGGCTTGACCGTCTCGAGCACGGCGCCGTCGCCGGGCGCCGCGAAGGCAAAGAAGAATTCGCCGCCGAATGGCCGCTCACCCTTGCGGTCTTCGTAGGTGACGCTGCCATAGGCGGTCAGGCGGCTGGTGAAGTAATAATTCAACGACACGCCTTCTTTCTGCCGATCCACTTCCAGGCGGCGTGTCGGCGTCGCGGCCGATACCGCCGCCACTTCCGCCGGGGTACTGCCGGGCTTCAACGTCGAAGGCAAGGTGAGACTGTTGGTGCCGACACCGTTCCAGATGGGCTTGGCATCGCCGCTGACGACATTCGGGATATCGCGCACGAAGGCGATCAAGCTATACGCGCCGAAGCGGCCGACCGTCAACTTGAAGAACTGATTCGTGTCGCTCAGGCTGCTGCCGCGGAAATCCACGTAAGAGCCGTCATCCGGTCGCTCGAAATGCAGAATCGCTTTGCCGATCACCGGTCCGTTGCGCCAATCGGTATAGCGCTGGTAGAGATAGTCGGTCGTCTGGCCGCTCAAATGCAGCTCGCCCAAGTCGAGCACTCCGTGGTAGCTCCACTGCCCTGTCGGCGTGTCGACAGGCGGAATCTCGGGGCAGGGATATAAAAACCCCGTGGGCGTCTCGTGCTCGATGCTCGTGCGATTGGATCGCCCGCTCGGATCGCAATCGTAATAGGCGATGCCTCCGGTCGGATCGAGCTTGTTGCCCTGCTGCAAGTCGATCCCTACGCCTGTGTCCGCGGCCGCAATTTGCGCCGCTGTCAACGCCGCCAGGGTCAACAAGATGCCCCAAGTCGAACCCACCCATTTCGCTACGCGCATGTCGGCTCCCCTCATCATTCGTGCCACCTCGATCCGGCAGGTGCGTTCGAACCATGGATCTGCGCATGGCAGGTCAGGCAGGCTCGGCCCAACACGCGCTCATCCGGATTCACGCCCGTGGCGAGCGATTGCGGCGTTTGCAGCTTGTTCGGATGCAATTCCATCGTGTGGCAGTTCTCGCACAAGAACGGGAGCGGCTCGAACAACAGAGTTGCATTGTTGGAACCGTGAGGCGTGTGGCAATTGAGACAGCTCTCCTTGACCGGCGGATGCTCGAACAGGAACGGACCGCGCTTCTCGGCGTGACACTGATAACAGGTCTCGTTGACCGTGTTGGTCTTGAGCAGCGGCGCGGTCAGTGAACCGTGCGGATTGTGGCAATCCACGCAGCTGATCGCGCCTTCGGGAAGCGGCATGTGGGAGCGGCGATTGAACTGCAGACGGACGTCCTTGTGACAGTTGGCGCACGTGTCGTTGATCGAACTCTTTGCCTCGAGTCCCTCGACCGACGCCTTCTGCATGGGATTGTGGCAGTCGCTGCAGGACAGGTCCTGACGCTGGTGCACCGAGCCCAACCAATGATCGCGAGGTCCGCCCGAGTGACAGGCCAGACAAGTCTTGGTCTGTACCTCGATGGGCGTGCCGTTGCCCTTCGTATATCCGATGATCAGGCCTTTCTCTTTCGGCTTTTTCCAGTGCCGTGAGCCCGGGCCATGACAGGCTTCGCACACGGGTGAGCCCATCGTGGTCTTCGCGGCGGCACGCAATCCATTGGCGTGCGCGGTATGGCTGAAATGCAGATCTTCGATCTGATGACAGACTCCGCAGACATCTTCGCCGACGGGTTTGGCATCGGGCGCGAGCGGATTTTCAGGAATCGACGCATGCGCAAAGCCGGGTGCGACGGGGTACGGGTTCCTGCCGGCGGCTGGACCGGCGTTCATGTCCGTCTGCGGCAGATCCGGAGCGGGCCCGGCGGGTTTGAAGCCATCCGCGGGGGCTTGCGCTCTTGCCGTGCTCAACACGAGTGAACCCAGGCAGATGATTGCCGCAGCAAAAGAATAACCACCAAGTCGACGCGATAATGTCACGTTTCTCCCCCGAGACCGAGTGCGGACTAATCCCGCTTTTTCTGATTCATCCCAAAACTTTTTTGATTCACCTGCGATTCAGAATGCAATTGCTCCAGCGTCGGTACTTCAGGTACCCGCGTTCTTGGCGCCTGGCGCATTCTTGCCGGAGGCCGACGTCACTCCGGCGACGATGATGGCCATGTCTGTGAAGAGTCGGATTGCATTTGTCAGCGCAGCGCGCCGCGAAACGTTATCTAGTCGCTCTGTATCGGCGGTGGGTCGCATTCGATGGCTCCCTTTTTTTTCAGTGTCGCGTTGGAGTTTCTTGGAACTCGTCACGCGTATCGTTTTTTGAGACTACCTGGCACGAAAAGTTGCTGCAAATACTTTGTTCAACAAAGCGCCGCGTAAATGATCTTGTGCGCGTTGATGTGGCGCTCGTTGATGCGTACAGATGAAACGTCGCTCCCAAGTAAAACGAGAAATCCAAATTTTTGAAATTAGATTCCCTTATGTGGCGTCTCGCGATTGCGGGCTGGTTTGACTTATTGGCTTCGAACGCCGCGATCAATGGCGGTTGAACGCCTCGGCGATCAGCTGCAGGGATTCCGCGCTGTCCCACTGCCTCGACCCATAAATTTTATCGATGACTCGCCCGTTGGCGTCCACGAGCACGGTGAGAGGCAGGCGCGATGCGCCCAGCATGTTTTCCATCCGCAGTTTGCGGTCGATGAAATGACTGATCGTCGCATTGGATTCGCGCAACAGCGCCCGGGCTCGATCGGGATAGTCGTCGGTCGAGATGCCGATGATCGCGAAATCCCGCGTCTGATCGCGCCAGGCGAGTCGCTCCAGAGACGCCATCTCTGCCTGGCACGGTCCGCACCAACTGGCCCACACATTGATGAGCAGCGGCTTACCGAGAAATTCTCGCAGCCTTTTGGACGGACCATTGAGTCCTTCCAGCGTCGCGTCCGGAAGTACCTGGCCGATCGCCACCTCGGCGGGCGCGGCGGGACCTGGATCCTTGAGCGGTTGGCCAATCTCCCGCCCCGAAGGCGGCGCCGGCGATGCGCAATCCCACGGTGCGAAAGGAAATATGCCGAGCGCCATCAGGAGTATTAAGGCCGCGCGCCGCGTGCGATTTGCGTGTTGCATCGGCGCTCATAGTTTCTGAACGATCACGCGGCCTTGCGCGTTTACGTACACGTGATACCGATTGCCGTCCTTGCATACGGCGGTGTAGTCGCTGTCGCCATTCCGCTTGGAACTGATCAGCTGATCGCAGGGCAATCCTTGCAGAGCGATCGTGGCTTTCAGATCTTTGTTGAAGGAAGGATCCTCCGCGGCGAGCGACGCGGTTGCCGCCGAGATGGCGGCGAGATTCATCGTGATCATTGCAATGCGAAGTCGCATTTCGTCTCCTTGCTAGATTTTTGAAAATTTTTCGGGGTCGGCGAGAATTCCCCAAATCGCTTCTTTCGAAGAAGAAATTGCGGCAGCGAGGGCGGGATCGCTATCCTGCAGCAGAGTCAGAACCTTGAGCAACAATAAGTCGAAGTGCTGGCGCATTAGAGGTGTCGGGCGCGTTTTCGGTTGCTTATACAGTTCACGAAATTCGTCGAGCAGATCGTCCACCTGATTCTTCAGGGATAGCTTGGTGAACACACCGATGGCGCGGGTGTCGCGCAGGCGTTGCTGCAGACTGGCAAGATCGAGCGTGGCTTGCGTCGCGGCCGGTGCACTCGCCGGTGCGGGCGGCGCTGTCGGCAGGGATGGTTTCGGTTTTTTGGGAAGCGCTTGCGGGGGTGCGGCAGTCGCGGGAGGCACCCCGACTATGGGCGGCGGCACTGGGGTCGACGGCGGTGGCGGCGCGGGTGCAAGCGGCACCTGAACCGGTGCAGGCGGCGCCGATGGAGTGCTCGTTGCCGGACCATGCGCAGGTTCTGTCGGCGCGCTCGCGGGAGTCGTCTTGATCGAAGTGCAGCCGGTAGCCGAGACCAAGGCCAGACATCCGAACATCATTACACGCTGCATCGGCGGCCCCGGTATTCAGACGAGGACGATGCTACACCATGAAGCCACCAACGGCGGCTCTGCAGGATTAGACTTCGCTGCGCAGGGCGGAGAGATCTCATGTCAAATCACGGAAATCTGAATGTAATCATGTTGCTAGGCGGCCTTGTGAGCGGCATGCTCGGCGCGGCGGCGGCACGCGCCGACGACGCCGGCTGCACGGCGCTGTTCGATTCCCTGAAGCGTCAGGCCACCACGCCCAACCATCAATATTTCACGCAATCGACCGGCATCCCGGGCGCGAAGTCCGAAATGAGCGAGATCATCAATACCGGCAACAGGAGATACCTGCTGCTGAACGGGAAATGGCAATCGGTGCCGGAATCGCCGCAGGCGATGCTGCACCGAGAAGAGGACAATGAAAAAAATTCGAAGAGCAAATGCCGTCTGTTGCGCGAAGAACTCGTGGACGGAGTCAATACGCGTGTCTACAGCGAACACTCGGAGACAGGCGAGTCCAAGAGCGATGGATTGATCTGGATCGCCAAGGGCACGGGCCTGCCGGTACGCCAGCGGATCGATGTGGATTCCGGCAACGGTCCGGCGGGCAACCGCCACGTCGAAATACGAGTTATCTATTCAGGCGTGGCTGCGCCGGCCGGCATGGAGTAATCCCAAGTGGAGGCTAGGGTCCGGAATCGAACCGGCGTACGCGGCTTTGCAGGCCACGGCATAACCACTCTGCCACCTAGCCATTTGTTGCGAGGTTAGCATGATCTACCGCTGCATCTGCATGACAGCGGCGGGATCGATCATATTGGTGTTGAGATTGGCCATGATCCACATCGACCCCAATACCACCAGCGTGACGATGAGCACGCCGAAGGCGAGTGCGAGCACATTGTTGGTGTTGTCTGGGCCGGTGCTGATGTGCAAGAAGAACACCAAGTGGACTCCCATCTGCGCGATGGCGAGCACGGCGAGCCCTGCCGGGACGCCCGGCGCCCACAACAGATTGGTTTGCGACACGATGAACGATGCACCGGTGAGCAACAAGGCGAAGACCAGCCCGACCGTATAAGTCACGAGACTCCCGGAGACTTCGTTCTGCGGATCCCCGGCGGCCTTGCCGCCCGGCCCCGTGGGCGGTGCCGCGCCTGTGTTCGTCATCGCGCCTGGGTCCGTCATCGCGCACCCATCAGATAAACCAAGCTCAGCAGTCCGACCCAGATGATGTCGAGCGCGTGCCAGAACAAACTGAAACACAGGATGCGGCGGCGAACGTAGTCGCGCGGCCCCTGAACGGCGGTTTGCGCCACCATGAAGATCAGCCACGAAAGACCTGCGGTGACATGCGCACCGTGCAGGCCGACCAAACTAAAGAAGGCCGACAGGAAGGCGCTGCGCGAGGGACCGGCGCCTTGCGCCACCATGCCGGTGAACTCGCTCAATTCCAATCCGAGAAAGGTCGCGCCCAACACGAACGTCGCCGCGAAGCACAGATAGAAGGCACGGAGCTGCCGCCGCTCGATGGCGAGGAGCCCCAAGCCGCAGGTGTAGCTCGAGAACAGCAGGCACAGGGTCTCGGTGGCGACGTGGCGCAGCTCAAAGAGCTCGCGCCCCGAGGGTCCTCCCGCGGTCTGTCCCGACAGCACCGCGTAGGCGGCGAACAGGGCCGAGAACATGATGATGTCGGAGAGCAGGAAGATCCAAAATCCGTAGGCGACGACGATGCGCACCGGCGCAGGGCCCTCCGCACCGCGCGCCATGGTCGCTCCGAGTACGGGAAGCGGCGGGCTGTCCGCCGGTGCGCTCATGCGGCTCTCGCATCGCGCAGCCGTGCACGCTCTGCGCTCGCCAACTGCTCGCCCGTGATCTCGGTCTCGACTCGTTCTATCCAGCCGAACGCGAGCAGGGTGAACACCGCGCAGGCGAGCCCCACGATCGCCATCCACCAGATGTGCCAAATGAGCGCGAAACCCATCACGACGGCGAAGAACGCGGTCACGAATCCGTTGGGGCTGTTGGGCGGCACCTCGATCGAGTCGTAGCGATCGGCGGGCGGTTGCGGCCCGTGTTGCTTGGCGGCCCAGAAGGCGTCCAACGACTCGACCTGGGGCAAAACGGCAAAGTTATAGGAGGGAGGCGGCGAGGCGGTGGACCATTCCAGCGTCCGGCCATTCCACGGATCGCCGGTGAGATCGCGACGGCGATCGCGTGTGAGAATGCTGACCACGAGCTGCGCGAGGGTCGCCACGATGCCGCAGAGGATCACCAACGCGCCGACCTCCGCCACGATCAAATACGGTTGCCATGATGGGTCCGCGTAATGCTGCATGCGTCGGGTCATCCCCAAGAGCCCGAGCACATAGAGCGGAACGAAGGCGAGGTAAAAGCCGATCAGCCAGCACCAGAAACTCACCAGCCCCAAGCGCTTCTCCAGGGTGAAGCCGAACGCCTTGGGGAACCAATAGTTGTAGCCCGCCATGGCGCCGAAGAACACGCCGCCGATGATCACATTGTGGAAGTGCGCGACCAGAAAAAGGCTGTTGTGCAGCACGAAGTCCGCCGGCGGCACCGCCAGCAGCACGCCGGTCAAGCCCCCGATGACAAAGGTGACCATGAACCCTATTGACCACAGCACCGGAACCTCGAAGCGCACGCGGCCCCGATAGAGCGTGAACAGCCAGTTGAATACTTTCACCCCCGTGGGGATGGCGATGACCATGGACATGATGCCGAAAAAGGCGTTGACGTTGGCCCCCGCACCCATCGTGAAGAAATGATGCAGCCACACCATGAAGGACAGCACGCAGATCGCGAGCGTGGCCAAGACCATGGAGCGATAACCGAACAGCTGCTTGCCCGAAAAGGTGGCGATCACCTCGGAGAAAATGCCGAAGGCCGGCAGGATCAGGATATAGACCTCCGGATGCCCCCAGGCCCAGATCAGATTGATGAACAGCATCATGTTGCCGCCGCCGTCATTGGTGAAGAAATGCATGCCCACATAGCGGTCGAGCAGCAGCATGCCGAAGGTGGCGGTCAGGATCGGGAACGCGGCGACGATCAGCATGTTGGAGGCGAGCGCCGTCCAGCAGAATACCGGCATGCGCATGTAGGTCATCCCCGGCGCGCGAATCTTCAAGATCGTGGTGACGAAGTTGATACCGGCGAGGAGCGTGCCGATCCCCGAGATCTCCAAGGACCACAGATAGTAGTCGACCCCGACGCCCGGTGAGAATTGCAATTCGGAGAGCGGCGGATAGGCGAGCCAACCGGTGCGCGCGAACTCCCCCACCACCAGCGAGACATTCACCAGCAGCGCGCCCGAGGCGGTCAGCCAGAAGCTCACGGCATTCAGCACCGGGAACGCGACGTCACGTACGCCCAACTGCAGCGGCACGATGAAGTTCATCAGTCCGATCATGAAGGGCATGGCCATGAAGAAGATCATGATGGTGCCGTGGGCTGAGAAGATCTGGTCGTAATGCTCGGGCGGCAGGTAGCCCGGCGCGCCGCCCGCGGCGAGGGCGAGCTGGGTGCGCATCATGATGGCGTCGATGAAACCGCGCAGCAGCATGACCAGGCCGAGCAATATATACATCACACCGATGCGCTTGTGGTCGACGCTGGTCAGCCATTCTCGCCACAGATAGGGCCACCAGCCTTTGAAGGTCACCAAGCTGAGCACGGCGAGTATGCCGACGATGATGAATAGAGATGCCGCCATGGGGATGGGCTGACCGAAGGGAATGGCGCCCCAGGTGAGTTTACCGAGCACGTATTTCTCCGGGCTCGGCGCCGGCATCCGGAAGCGGCTGCGCCGTGCTCTGCACGATGTGTTGGAACAGCATCGGATCGACGCCGCGGTAAGTCGCGGGCGCTCCGTGGCCGCTTTGCGCCAGCTGCGTGTAGGCATCGGCGTCGAGCGTCTTACCCTCACCCTGCGCTTGCGCTAGCCACGTCGAGAATTGCGCCTGCGGCAGCGCATGCACCACGAACCGCATGTCGGAGAAGCCATCGCCGCTGAACTGTGAGGACAGCCCCGCGTAGTCGCCCGGTTGGTCGGCCATCAGATTCAGGTGCGTCGTCATGCCGGGCATGGTGTAGATCTGACTGCCGAGCTGCGGTACGAAAAAAGAGTTCATCACGGTCGCCGAGCTGAGCTCGAACTCGATGGGCGTCGCGGCGGGCACAGTGAGTTCATTGACCGACGCCACGCCAAGATCCGGATAAATGAACAGCCATTGCCAATCGAGCGACACCACCTCGACCCGGATCGGCTTGGCCGTGGATTCGAGCTTGCGCGCCGGATCGAGCAAGTGCGAGCCGTTCCACGCGACGCCGGCGAGCAACAGCACGACCATCGCCGGGATTGACCACACCACTAGTTCGATGTGCCCGGAATACGCCCAGTCGGGTGCGTAGGTCGCGCGAGTGTTCGAGGCGCGGTACCACCACGCGAAGGCGAGCGTGAGTACGATCACCGGCACCACCACGACCAACATGATCGTAGTCGCATTGAGCAGGATCAGCCGCTCGGCCGATGCCACGGGCCCGTGCGGATCGAGCACTCCCGCACCGCGGCAAGGGGTGATCAGGCAGATCGCGACCAGGGCGGCGATTGGTCGTGATCGGGAAAGGCACGTTTGGCTGCCGTTGCGCACCGACACCTTCGCAAAACACATTCGATCGGGTGATGGTATCGCGGCGCGACGGATTGAGGAATACAGTTGCGCTGTCCTATACTCGTGTGCACCGGAACCAGGAGGAAATGAGAATGAAAACATCTCAATTACTGACTGTCGGTTTCATCGCATGCTTGGGCGTTTCTGTCGCGGCGAGCGACCCTGCGGCCTCGCCTCGGGCAGCTTCCCGCTCGAAGGCCGCTGCACCCGCCGTGCGCGACCCCATGCCCTGCTTGCTCGGTAGCCAGAAATGCTCCGCGATCAGTGAAATCCCAGCGCGCACGTGTTTGATAGGCGCGACGGTGAGGGCGGCTTGCCCCTCGGATGGCTATAAGGTGACCGAAGCGGATTTTCGGAGTCGCTAGCGGAGCGGTAGTCGCCGGCGGCCACGTGCGGTGCATTGACGTGTTCGCGGCTCACCGATTGTAAAAATTGCACGGCTCACGTTGCTCCAGGCATCGCGACCCGGTCAACGCATGTAGAAGATGATGCGTTGGACGGCCCACGCCAGCCCCACGGCGGCTATGGCCAGCGAGCAGGGGATCGCGATACGACGTCGGAACCAGGGCTCGTTACGGAACCATCCGACGGCCAGGAAGGCGACGGCGATCACGAAGAGCTGGCCGAAGTCGACGCCGAAATTGAAGCCGAGCAGCGCGACGACGAAG
>Ga0209611_10002008_pt1 | contig 35614 bp, 25 predicted proteins | sample S1TSphgellanicum_3_FD_187693 | JGI IMG/M metagenome (GOLD analysis project Ga0209611, IMG submission 187693) | Host-associated microbial communities from peat moss isolated from Minnesota, USA - S1T2_Fc - Sphagnum magellanicum MG (SPAdes) (version 2) | ecosystem: Host-associated > Plants > Peat...
TTCACCTCTTCCATTTTCCCCCAACAACTTTACTTACATCCTCAATTTTTCCCTTTGACCTCACGATTTTACTTTACCATGGTCCTAAGCCGTTACTTCCACCTCTCTTTCTTCTTCTTCGAACTATAAATTACGATTGCGCACCTCAACATAACAAGTCCTTCACACCTCCATTGTCAATTTGATTTCGATTGAAGATCTAACCTTTTTTTCCTTTGCTTGAAATCATGGCGTCGCGCACGGTCACATCTTACGGGCCGCAAGCCACACAAGCGAATGAAGAACCACCTCCGGAGTCGCTTCTAGATCTTACCCTAACACAACATCCTCGCGATAAAGAACCCGAACCTCGAGAAGTGTGTGCTCGTCTTGAAGTTGAACCTCCTTGAGCCTAGTACTATCGTATTTCTCCGAACTCTCGCACCCTGATGATCTTGCTGCAGGTTGACCCCGTTTCTGGTGACAAACCCGAGACTGTTTGTGAAGGTTGTTACGAAACTGAAGATACTTCTATCTTCGCATGGTCTTCAGTTCCCGGTGTTGGTCACTATCGTTGGTTGCGCGGTCCGATTCGTCGACTACTTCCCAATAGCAAAGCGGATTACCTAGTTCGCAACATCCGACGCATCTTAGATTTCCTGCAGTTGTGAACTATCCCTAAGGCATAATTCAGGATTCTACATGTACTTGTAGCTCCTTGTTGAGCTTATCCCTATTATAAATAAATGTTTCAATTATCATCAGACTCCTATTACCATTAGCACACTATCATACTATCTATTTAATTGTTGAGTTTCCTTGAATTAACCTTATGTTCAACGGCTTGAAGATTATTCTACCTCTATTAAATCTTTCATCAACATCCCTTCAACTGCTTTAAGAATTTTTAACATCCTTGCTATTTCCTAAATACCATAACAAGACTAATGTTACGTTGAACACCGTAAATTTTTGTCTCTACTTCTACCCCCAATCCTCTAGAGATTCCTCACCCCTAATTGCGCAACAGAGTTCCTAAAACTATGGTTATTAGCCTTTGCTGAAAGAAAGAATTAATCCAACTCCTTATTCACCAATGACGCATGTCAGACAAGAAAATAACCCCCCTTCGCACCATGCACATTCATCACTCCCTATGAAGTCGTTAAAAGCCCTTAATAACCTTACCCCACTCAAAAAACTCGAATGTAACTCTTAAAAACTGAGATTACCGCACATGGTTGTGTCGGTATGGCTCACACCCATAAAATCACACACACACACACACACACACTCTCTCCCCTTGCAATCCGCAGTCTCTCTCCATAACTTTATGGGGTAATGTGACTTAAAAACAATGTTAAACGTTTTGTGTGGATGAAAGCAAAAAACCTTAATTCGGCTTAGTGGCAAAGCTACTAGAGGCATGGTGTTTCAAAGGTGTCAAAAAATTTATTTTCTAGTTTTTTTTTTTTGGCTTGGTTTGTTGTTTTGCAAATTATTAAGGAATGATCTTGGTGAACTGGTTTCAATGATGGAACACGATCCTGGCTACTCAATGGATTCCCTTTATGAGCTATGTGAATCATGGCTTTGGTGGAGGATTGGTGAGAGCTTTTAGGGGAGCAAGGGGAGGTGGAGAGGAGGAAAGATATGAAAAAACTAGTTAAAGGAGAAGGAATGTAGACTTTTGGCGAAGGGATGAAGCTAAATTTCTAGATTTTATGATAACCAGCAAGTGTGGAGTTAATTTTGGGGATTTGGATTGTAATCAGTTAGGGGCAAAAGTTGATCTAGACTTCTTCCTTTCAGGAATCTTGACGCTTGAACTTTCACTGTGCCAAGAGCGTTAGGAAAAGATTAGGAGGTCTAACATTTTCTTTTTAGGGACCAACAGAAGGGAAATGATGAGTGTGTCAAGGATTTCAGGAGTGGTAGATGTGGCAACATCATCTTTGACAGCTTGAGGGTCTTAATGTGAGTGTGCAATGTGTTCATATTGAGAAGAGAGCACCTATTAGATAGTGGGAGCTCCGGGGATTTTGGGAACAAGGGGATGCTATGAAGTGTATAAGATCACACTCACCTCTTTTGTTTTGAATCTCTGTCCAATTTTTGAAAGGATCCATGTGATGATGTCGAGATAGTACTTGTGGGATTTCTATTGTTGGAGTATGAGATGCCACTCTCGTTAAGCAACTAGTTGACTCCTTTAAAGGAAATCAAACGAGAATCTAATCCCTTGAGGTCCATAAAAATAAGATAACAAAGTTTGGTGTCTATAAGGATCTGGATGTAGAAATACTACTTGTAACAACTTTCTTTCTATCTCAAGAAGATTTTAGCAATTCATATTGAGTCTGCATACCCAACATAAGGGGTTTACACACACACAAAGCATCTCCCCTTTCTTTTTTGGTGATAGTAGAGCCAACAAACGAGAGCCAACAAACGAATAGACTGGGAAAACTTATTTGAACAAATGGAGTGTTTGTGCAAGTAAAAGTCGGGATACAATTTTCTCTCTTAAAACGAAGAAAACACCAGCATAGCCTAAAGATCGCTCTCACGTGAAACTAATTTTAATTACAATTCCATTAAATATCTATTGCGACTCCTCAGATGCGTCAGATTCTGGGGGGAGTGTGAATTGTCGGTCACTAATTTGGGGAGAGAAAACAGACGCTGTTGTTCACGGAAAGCTTTAATAAGTTTCTCAAAGCGCTTTTTCCCTTGAAGCTATCGTTAGTGGCGGCGGTTTGCTAGAGTACGTACTCGTGGAGCGGTTTTTTTATTGTCGAAAATGTTTTGGATTATTCTCGAGAATTTTCTAAGCATTTGCTTAATGTTTGGAAACGGATTCCTCAGAAACCTGAAGCATTTCTTAAGCCGTTCGATTGAGCAAGCTGGGAGCAGTATGGAGCGCGTTGCAATTAAGGATTTTACAGGCTGCATATTAAGCTCCCAGAACAAGCCTCGAGAAAGAACGATGGAGGCTCACGCGTTGAGAAGCAGCAAGAACTTTTTCCTCATTTTAAGAGCTTCATGGCGGAGACAGCCAACAACATTACCAAGAAGGGCCGCGGTAATAGTTCCTAGAACTTCAGGGACTGGAGCAGGTATTGGAGGGCATGACGCATCGATTGCCTCGAAGCTCGAAGAGCCGGAAAGCTGAAACAAGCCATAAGGTTTCAAGAACGGGGGAATACAAAGGAGGTGAAGAGGATGTGATTGTTATTGGATTGCTGTTGAATAATCATGAACTCTTGCTCATCAACTTCTGGAAGTTAGAAGCGCCAGATTTGTAGCAGAACCTTGGTGGATCTCAGCTGTACCCGTTTCCTCTTTGACAGGATTGCTTCAAGACAGAATTCATGTTCAGGAAACTAACTAACGGAATGTGCAAGGATCGTAGATGAAGCAGCAACCTTGTTATCTTCACAGAATGAGCCTGAGCCTTACATGATCAACATCCTCCAAAAATGCAAGGGTTTCAGGTTTTGCCCTACTTCAAAGCATTTTGTCACTAAAGTTCGTTTCAGGCTTGTGATTAAAACTAAGGCAGCAGCAGAAGAAAGTTGAGAATCAGAAGACAAGATGGAGCCAAGGGCAGCCATGGCTCTTCTTCCTGCACAGGTCATCTTAAGACCAGACACCACAGTAATATTCATGGCAGGAATAATGTTGCCACAGCTTCTGCCATATCGACCACAAGCCCCAGCAAGCTTGGTTGTTCCTGGCTCAAAATATTGTTTACCAGGTGAGTTCTTGGAGCACATGGCATGAATGAATTCTGAAATATTGAGTGCATTTGGTTGACATGTGTGACTTTTGTTTTAGCATAACTGTAACTACTGCAGGTCACATATAAATCCATCCTCAAGAAGGGCCAGTACCAAGGAGAAGGCCCATGCCTCATGCCTTGGTGGTTATGAGTCTTTGACCCTTCACAAGGAAATGGAAAGAAATCACACCACAAGCTTTTTCTGGCACCAAAGCTATGTGCAACTTCTGCAAGCCTTCTTGGTCCAAATTCAGAATTATTTAAATTTGTTAGTTGTTGAACAATTCGCAAGTACTTCAACATCTCAGGAGATCCCTACTTGTGTCACAAATTGAGGCTAATGAACGAGGTTATAATCAAGTTTGTCAAAGATCCAACTGACTGACCTGAATCATTTTGTGCTAACTGCAATTTTTGCAGACAAAGTATGATATGTGTCTCCACTTGAATCACATCCTTGGGATTCTTTGCAAGCTTTGAACTGTGACAATATGTAAGAGAGCACCAGTTGTAGACAAAAAGCATTCACTTTGTCTCAGTGTACTTCAAAGATGCCTTTATGCTGTTGCATTACAGCACAATCATTACAGAAATAACAACAATGTTCAAAGAGTGCCACCACAAAGCTAGGATTCCATTGACAATTCTTTGGAAAAGGGAGCAAGTATCATTGATGTGCTCACAGGACACTTGGAGAAGCAAAGAGGTTGTTTGTTGTTAGCTCACATGTTGTTTACTGTCTGTGAATCCTTGTGATCAAATGATCACAAAGCTGCATTTAAATCTTGGAAAAGTGATATACCTGGTATAGGGAAGTGAGTGAAGCTCGAACTATGTGGGAGCTCATGAATACTATTCATAGTGAAGTGAGGGTCCATATGGGGCTGTCGGTAGAGCAGGAGAAGAGCCATTTCCAGGCCCTCCAACAAGGCCTCCTTTGCTGTGGCAATAGCACTATGCCAGGAACATTGATACAGTAGCAACATGAGGAATGTTCACAACCAGTTCTCCTGTTTTTACTTTTTTGGCAACATTGGGTCCTTCTGAACTCACTGGAATCAGTTGCCTGAGGTTAATCTACTACTTTCTTCGCAAGCAAAGGAGAGAAGCTTACAGCTCACTGAAAATCTTACAAGAATGAACTTTATTTGTACAATGCTGTATAAAGTAGGGATAATGATGCACATGAAAGCCAGCATTAAACATAAGCTGCAACATCATATATAGCACCATTACACCAAGAGTCTGAGGCCCAGTTGCCATGCCATTTTTTTCATTATTGCAATTTTTGTGATTCTCTGTGAAGTCCATAGTCTAAGATTTTGTTAAGCTATTCAACAGTGAAATTTTTGTTTCTTCTCCCCTGTCAGAAGAGTTGCTGGTGTTCTAAGGTTCTCCCTGGGTGCAAAAGAGAGTCTGTCCAAGCTGTTTCCAACTACAGTACCCAAGGGCCAGAGGACAGGTCCTCCAGGTAAATGCCTGAAAACCTGCAAATATTTCCGGCACCAGTTCACTGACTGCTTTTTTTTTTGGCTTTTCAGGTTTATTTTTGGAATTCAGTTTAGTTTTAATGTATACTAGTGCAGCCTGTGCCGTTGGCCCAAGCGTGAACACATTTCCAATAAATATGTGCTCTCTCACACACACACATATATATAAACACGTTGAGGGCTCTGATTTTTCCTTCCAAACCCAGTTTGAATTTTCAGCAACAAAATCCACTCAAAAATCAATATCTTTCAAACCTTATCTCTGAAAGTTGGGAAATAAACTCTATTAAATCTTACTTGCTGAGGGCTTTCCAACAACAGCAAGAACTCCCTCAAATTTCAATACAGCTTTCAGTTTCAATTTTGTTTAGGTTTCATTGAAAAACTGGTTCAATAATCGATAACTTTCACACCGTAGCTCCAAACACTCTCAAACCAAGTCAATGCACCCCTACTCACTCACTGAGAGCTTTCCAAAGATATCAAGAGCGTGGCATGAAGCACCATGATTTGAAATATCAAAAACCTCAAAATTCATTTAAATTATGTCTTAATATTACAGATATTCCATTGCTAGACTAAATCAGGGTCTCTTAGTTCACATCTAACATTTTTTGGGTTTAACATGCCCACTAAAAGGCCTCACTCAAACAGGTGAAGGTACCAACGTGGATGCTAGTTCACTTTGGCCAATGTATATGTACCTAGGTACTAACATAATCAACTTTTCTAACTTGGAATTTTTTTAAAGACTTGGCTTGGATGAGATGGAGCACTTTAGGGCTTTAATTGTCTTTGCCTTGGAAGGGGATTGTTAAAGACCTATAAATCTTTATTAAGAAACACACTATAGATTAAGGAAATGTACAAAGGACAGAGAAGTGACAAGACATCAAGTTGGCTCAAAGTTGCTATGAAAATCTATGCATGTCCATAATCAATCACCTATGAAAGGTCAGCCATATTCACATGTCAAAAATCAATGGCTTGCAATAGATCGGTTATGGTGATGAGAGGTGTGTTTTGAAGGGGTGGAAATCAAGAAGTAACTAAGCCTACGGCTATCACCCGACTTAAGATTGAAAACGCTTGCATCCTTCCTAATGTGATCGAAACTTTTTGACAAAGAAAAGTGACCAAGGTAGAAAAATGAGGGCCTTCTGTCCCCTTCAAGCTCCAAATGGCATTGGCATAGTTGTGTAAAAATACATTGACATGTTTGTGTAAACAACCAAATATTTCAATTGCTAAAAGGCGGAATTAATCAATGGGGTGTCGATTACAATAACTCCTTTCCTTAGCCCGAACTACATTAGAGGCAACAAATCCTTGAGTTGTGTAAGATCGGGAAGTAAATCCATTCGTGTTGGGTCGGCAATGACAACGTCAATTAAGGTGCAAATGCCTAGTAAACACAATGTCAACTTGTTGACAAAAAAAGTTGAATGTGGTTGAAAAAAGCACATGTATTTATTCTCATCCCACATGGAAACTAACATCTCACGCAATGGCAGCAAAGGTGTCACAAATTGCATCATGGGTTCCAGTGCATTCATTACCATGAGCATAATGTAAAAGGTGGATACCCATAGGGTCAATGGGATGTGTGCACACACATCAAGGGATGCCTACAATGGAGGGATGGGGTAATCCAAGTCATATATGAAATGTTGTGCAAAAAATTAAGGGAGATAATCAAAAGGCTAGGAAGACTAATTGAGTTATAAATCAAACGCCTAGCCCTAGGCCAAAACATATAAAATTTGGGCACAATGGGCTTTAGATGTCCCATCGAAGAACATGCTAGAAAGGGTATGATGGTGCAAATACTCCAAGATGAAATCTTGAAGTTGAACCATTTGTTGTTCGATGAATTGTTCAAATGGAAAAAGACACGCACAGGTTAAGGTGGTAGAAGATCACATGTCGCCTTGAGGTGTTGTTAGAAAATAAATGTGTTGTTGTTGACTCGTGCTAAGGCTTCAAGAAGGAAAGGAAACATTGATCAACCATGAACCTAGCAATTATGACTAAAGCGACAAGGGCCCAACTCCCTAAATAGGCTAGTGGGGTGATGGTGGATGTCAATATGAGCCCGACACCACCAAAAGTTATTGGGAAGGAGGTTTTTTTATGAACTAAAAGTCCTTTTAGATAATCGAAAGATCTTGGACCCAAAAAGCATCCAAACATTTTATGGAAGGAGGAGTCGAATGAAATAAAGGACTCTATGAAGGTGGAAGATGGAGGTGTGCATTGTAAAAAATACAATGGGCATTGCATAAAACAACAAATTAAAATTCCAAAAGCCACCTGAACATCATCCATTTTACTAAGAAGGTCCACATGTCGAACATCCTTTTGCAGGGCATTTTTTATGAAAGATGATGTAAAAGTTAAAGTGCCCAACAAAACCCCCAAGACTCTAATTCCTTCGAATGGGGTGGTAAACTGGGATGGGGTGTTCAAGTTTGGTGGCAAGCTAAAAGGCGACCATGCAACACATTTTTGAGGTTAGATGGAAAGACTTATTACATGAAGTTCAGTCTGGAAATGTTCATAGGTAGATGATACAATTGAAAAGGGACCTAAGATGTGAGTGTCGTCTACAATGGATGGAAATAAACAAGAAGGGAAATGATTATTTATAGAATTAAAGCCCTAAAATGCGTTAAAGCGGATAGTGCCCCCCCCCCCAATGATCACTTTAACGAATCCCCATGGCAGATGGGATGATTATGATATCGCCTTCATGATTATGATGACTATAAAACAAAAGAAACTCAAATACATAAAATGCATGAACAAAGGGGATGAGTTCTATGATGTCCCCACTTGTTGCACAAAGTTTTTAAAATATGACCCCTCTTAACATTGAATTAAAGGTATTTGCCACCTCTAGTTGAAAAAAAACCTAGTTAAAGTGAAGGTCCATGGTGCATTTGATGTCATGGATTACTACTTGACAACCATCCTTAATTGCAACTCCAAATTGTGTGGGGAAAAATGTGTTACAAAAGCTTCATGAAATTGGAAACATAAAGTGCGACTTTTTAGTCGATATAATGTTTTCCCCACTGCAATGGGATGAATTCCACCTAAAGCTTGGTCAGGGCTAAAAAACAGGCCACTCTAAGGACACGTGCAATTTGGGGTGGAATGTGGTTTTATGCAATATGAAAACAAAGTTGGAACAATTGAAGGAATCCACTCACTGAATCTTCAAGGTGAAAACAGTCCCCAAGGTGTTCAAAACCATCCCAAAAGGACCACTTGTTAATAAACACAGCATGCGTTAGAACGCCAACTTAAAGGAATTGGAAGAAAGTTTGAGGTCCGAGTTTGGCTTGTAGTTTTCAAGGAAAAGCATGAAGTAGCCATTTGATTCGGGGTGTAATGTGGTGATAATTGAAGTGGTGTCAAAGGACATGGGTGCGGGAGAAAATGGTGCCAAAACGTGAATTGTCCGAAAATATTCCCTTACACGACCAGGGGTTAAACTATGTAACAAACATTTGAGAGTTGAAGGATCATGTTGGGGAAAAAGGATTGAACTCAAACTGGTCGACAAAGCTGAGCCCGCAAAAAAAAACTCCTCTTGTAAGTTTTCCCAGTCGTTTGCTAAAAAACACTTGAATCAAATTTGCGTTTCATTATGCCATGTCACTTCGCCACCAGGAGGCAAAGTGAGACACCATTGGGGTAGCAAGAAGAACAAATGCCACCTGCCACATTATACAAGTCCCACGTTAACTTATCCAATGGAAAACAAAATGTCATTTGTATGTCACATCGTATAGTGGTGGGGATGCGGTTATACAAATGAAGATGGCAAAGGCCTAAGTTAAAGGACCCAAGGACATTTAATGTTGAAACCCAAGTCCAAGCTAATGCAAATGGAGTGGGAATAAAAGAAGGTATTGGGCTAGGATGATCACAAGGGTTTGGATTGAATGAATTAAATGTTTAACAAGAATGTTGATGACAAACTAACCCTCGATTAATAAATTAGCGTTCACAGGTGGGACATAAGATTTTAGGTGGAGGTTGAAGGCATGTTGAAGAAATGAAGGTAAGGGATTAAGTTAAGAGAGGAATTTCAAGTTTACAACCTCCACTATTCCCAGGTGAAAAAGTTTCACTTTCAACATTATGGTTTTCCAATAGATGATGACATTGAATAAATTCTTTTTCTTTACAGAAACATATGTTACGAATTGTTCTATTTGTAAGGACATTTTTAATTTTCTTAATTATTGAAATTTTAGGCATTTTCTAAACTTTTAAAATTTGATTTCCATAGCTTAGTACAGGGTAGCTTGAACAGTCATCTATTTTATTGAATAATACTTAATTAATTTTGAAGACTCCATGTTGAAAAGTAAATTAATTAGTCCTAAAAATTTGAAAAGATTCTTTATTTTCATTCTCAAAATTGTGTTCTTCAAAAAACATTTTTTTGAAATCTTCAACATTTCTAGAAATAATATAATTAGTGTCAAAAGTTGCCAAGGCACTATGGTATTTCATACTTTCCAAATTAATAATTTTTAATTTGTTGAAATTTACACTTAAACTAGGGTATCAAACAAACCAAACAAACACCCAACCACAAAGGTAACCTGAAAAGTCAAGAAAAGTTAATTAATCAATGACTTGTCTTGAACAACACCACCCCATTCCACCATAACATCAAGTTTCTACTTTTTACTGAAAATGTACAAGGCCTTATTTTATGTGTTCACAAATGTATGCCTATGTTTGCATTATCTGAAGCATAACCTGCACTTCTAGAAGTGACTAAAGAAGATTTGGAAATATGAGCTCTAACAATATGCAGCCTTCAAGGTAAGATGATCTAACTACATTGTAATTTTTTCATTATTATGTGGTGTATTTCCTAATGACTTTTGTTATATTCTTCTTTTAAACAAAATTTCAAAACATTGTTGTGAAACTAACCACCTTTGGGAACATTCTCCTTGTTCACAAAAAATGATAAATGAAAACAACCCATTGCAAAAATTGAATAACATTATTTTGAAGTATACCATCTTAAACTTTGAAACCATGCTGGTAATTTGATGATTTCCTTCATGTGTATTTTTTTCACCTTGTTTAGAAAGAATTATGTATTGTATGCATTCCAAGCAATAAAAAATGTATTTCATTAGAGAAATATGATCCTCCTTTCACCCTCTACCCCCTACTTCGACTCCAAACTTTGTTATGCACAAAGTGATGGAATTTTATTGAATTAGGGGTGAAACTTAGTATCACATTATCTAATGCATAAGATTCAAAATAACTATGGCAACAATAAGTATGTAGGGCATGCATTCAAGAAAAAAAAATGTGATAAAACTCAAATTATCACAAAATTTAGCTCAAAAATAAAATATAATTTGAGTTTCACCATATCAAATGCAATGTATTTTATTTGTTTTTTAAATGGTCTTACCCCGTGATGACCAAATGCAAGGTATTGATATTATGTTTCCTTCACTTTACAGATAATGTTATTGTGCATATAATTTTTCCAAATATGTTTTGTTAATATTTGTTCTCTAAAAGCATTCTAGTGAATTTGTTTGTTATCATGAATGATCAATCAACTTTGTTTGGATGAATTCACCCATTTGGTTGAAATTGATGTATATGTGACCCAACATCTACTAGCCCACCATGTAGGATGGATGATGGTGTGTGGACAAGAAACATTTTCTCATTTTATTTTTAAATCCTATCCCATGGCTAACCAAAGAGTTTAATTATGTACCAACCATACACATGCATCTACCTACCTAGTAACCACCAAGTGTCATACTTACATTACATAATAAAATTACATTTTCAACCTACTTATAGGTAGGCCACAATTAAAGGTAAATCATAATGATTCAAAATTAGGAAATGTGAATTCAAAGTTATGGTCACACTTGTGATGTTATGCAGCCTCAAATGTGACATGGATGTTTATGTGGCATGCAAAATTAATTCAAAGTTAACTAAAAGATAAGAACAAAGGTAACTAATGTGTAATCTAAATTTTTTGTAGATTTTGGAAGAAGACCAAAATGTTAACTAAACAACTAAAAAACACCCACTTAAGCCAATAGTAACGTATTACACCTTTCCTTGGGCAATTCACACAAGCCTACACACCCTTCTCTTACAACCTTAGGCAAGCATGAATGCATTTTGTAATAGTAAAACTCCTCATAATGCTTGTGACAACAAGAACACCATGTTAACAAGAAAAACATTGCACCATTGCAAAACTTGTAAACCAGAGGTTGTGGTAGGATCACAACAAAGGTTTACACTACATAATCACAACAAACTTTGTAGTAAAAGTTGTTGCAAAATCACAATAAAGGGCGTTACAAAGTCACATAATAAAAACAACATGGAAATGGTTGATAAAGGTGCATACAACATGATCGATTGTTGAACATGCCAAACATGTTTCACAATTCCATCTCCCTTTCCAATTCATAGATTTGGGACTCAATTTGCATGTAACAATAATTCAAAGAAAAATAACTAGAAAATCATTTGAAGATCATGAAAAATTATAATCCATACAAATTGCACAAAAATTCGTGAAGTTGGTCATGACAATTCTATTGAACTACATGTAATTTTTAAAACAACAAATTAAAGAAAGGCCAAAAAAAACACAAGGTTCTAATGACATTTCAAATGAAGTAAGGTCGATCAAGAAACCTAGGCAAACCCAACTAAGAGTATCAAGAAGTTGTATCCCTAGTCCAAGCCAAAAGAAATGAACACATAGTTTCATTAAATGTGAATGATTTTAAGGATTACTTTGAGAGCATGGTCATGAAATGGAAAAATATCTTGACATTTGTGATGGGGTTTGGCAAAAGCACACATATGAGGATGGGCCTACTTGTAAGAAGAAAAGAATCACCATCCATGGTAATTACAAAAGAATTCAAGATTACATGGTAGGAATAGGTCATAGTGAGGACCACTAGAACATCCTTCCTTTAGATAAAATGACATTGAATCTACCAAGAATGTTCAACAAAGTGATCTATGAGATGATTGATGCATTTATGAGCAACAAGCCTATTTTTGAACCAACACACTCTTGAAATTTCATGGACCCAAATGACAACTATGGTTATACCCCCAATCTTGCCTCAAGGGGAGACACTCAATGTAAAATTTGGGATTTACATGTGTTAAACGACCATTTTTAGGAAGGGTATTAGATAATTGTGAAACCTATTTTTTATCACCCTATTATTATCTAATTTTTTAATATATACGTATTAGAACCGCCCTATATTAATCATAAATCATTATTTCAGATTATTACATACCCTATATTATAATTAAATTGATTATTTGAATAAAATATACCTTTTAAAAAAAATAAACTTATAACTTTTACCCCAACAACCAATATATTGCACCCTATATTTTTATTCACATATTTTCTATTTTTTTATTATTACAACTTCCTAATTTAGGCTAAACTAAATTGAGGTAAACAATTATCCTAATGTAGGCTAGGTTAAAATAAGCAACCTAATATAGGCTAGGTAGGTGGGTAATTAGGCTAAAGATAAGTATGTGGGTGTAAATAAATTTAGGTAAGTAGGTAGGACCCTAGATTTATGTCATTGGTAAAGCCTTCGTAATTGGTTCATTCCATATGGTTCATACACTTTGAATGTTTAAAGTGCAAACCATGAAATGTCCATTCTTTCACCTATTTATATACTTCACAAAATTAAACTTGTCAACAAATGATATGGTATACACCCTAATGAAAGGGAACCACAACATTATGTAACTCTAAAATAGACAAACCAACCACCATACATTTAAGAACTCAAAGGAACTTGAGTCCTCAAACATCATTCCTTTGTTTCTAAGGTTCCAAAAACATTTGTAACCTTCCACCTAATGATTCCAATGCCACAAGAAGCATTTAATTTGGTCAAGGAATGAGGAACACATGAGTTGTTTTATGTAAGGGGGTGTATGTTCTATGGTGAGCATTTAAAAACAATTTGGGTTTTGAGGTTAATATTTTTAATCGTTGTTTCATTGTTTTTGCAATATAATAATTTTTTATGAATCCCTAGTTGGCACACCCATAGGTTTTTATATCACTCAAAATATACTAAAAATGAAGAAAATATGGGGTTGAAACTAGAAAAGGCTTAAAGTGTTCACTTAAAAGCTTTTGAAACAAAATATCATTGTTTTCTTCCTTCTCTTATTGTGTATTCTTTCATGTTCCTTTGCTTTTGACATTTAAAGAACATTTGTAATCTTTCAATTTTCGTTTTCAATGACATGAAAATTGTTCAATTTGGTTAAAGGATGAAAAAGATATGAGATTTGAAATTTTAAAAGATTTTTTTTTTAATTTCAAAAAATTTGAGACAAAATATCACAATCCTTCTCTTCTTGTGTTTTTTGCCTTGTAGTTTTTCTTTTGGTGCTTAGAAAACATTTACAATCCTCCGAAAAAAAATTAATAACATAAAACATGCATTGTTGAAGATGGAGAAAAGTTATACACTTTCATTGCAAGCATTGAAGAGGAAACAAAAAAACTGAAAACATGAATAAGTTCACGAAAAGATTTCAAACATGATTTTTTTAAAAAAGATATGTATCTTTAAATTCCAATGTGTACAAAAATGGTTGAAAGTGGTCAAAAGCTTTGTACCTTCAATGCATCGTTTGTAACATCATTGGTGTGGATAGAAAGTGAAAAAATAAAATAAAATAAAATAAAATCTGTTAAGTTAATGTTAACACAAGTCATTTTATCACCAAGTCGCTATCAACAATGTTAGGGTAAAAACCAAATTTGGGTCTACCTCTAAGTGTGACCTACCCTTTACCTATGATACTTAGGTAATTACCTAAATATTAGGTAGTTTAATAGAAGGGCTTATAGAATAGGTCACCAAGGTGGAACCATGGTGACATTTGTACTTGCCACAAAGCAGTCATAACGGGTTTCCAATCCATGGTGATCCAATGCGAAAGGCAACCTAATTTTTCTTAAATACGAATCATAGCAACCATTGTAGATTTGCAGCACTCATTCCATTTTTTTCAGTGCTATTTAAAGTGACGAGGTATCATCATTGCAATCCATTAAAGCTACTAGAGCAATTGGTTCTCAAAGTTTTGCACTAAGTTACTTGGGAACAATACTGGGGCACTATCTTTATGGTGCCCAACTACCCCACACCATGTTTTCCCATGCTTGCTCATTACATATTGACAAGTAGAAATTTCCAGATATGGAAAGTGGTAACTGGGAGTTCTCAAAGATAAATAAATGATAGGTCTGTCAAAGTCCAAAAACCGGTTCTCGTATATAACCAAGGTTCTCAGAAAATCTGGGGATTGATCCATACGTATCCAAACCTGAGACCCAGTCCAGCAGAACTGCTGGTTGGTTTTTTGTTGGCTATTTTATAACCCGCCGGTTCTATGACGCTTTCTTTTGAAAACCCTGAAACTAGAGGTTCCTTTATTTGGAGAATTTTCAGAAAACTAGAACCAGAGTTATTTGTAAAAAGCAGATAAGTGCTCAACGCTGGAAGTTATAGGCCTACCTCCATATATTCTTGATGTGTAAGCTTGATCTCTGCAAACAACTACCTATGCAGCTTCAAGTTTTCTGAGTGTGAGAAACTGGGCTCCATATGTGATGGGAAAAAGGGCCTATTTCAACTAAAATGATGAAACCCTGCCAAACATCATAAAATGAAAGCACCCAAGAAAGGGAGAGAAAGAGAAACAAAGGGCCTGGACGAAAGTCCAAGCAAGCAAACAGTCCACGAGCTAATGAACCACTCTAAGTACTGAAACTTCCCACAGTCACATGAAGCATATCAACTAAAGAAAGGGGAGGTAAGTCTGATAAAACTGCAAGCCTAGAAGAACCTTCCCCTGCAGTAACAGCCCGCCTTGAGATCAGTTTAAATTTTCCTGCCCTGTCAGGAACCTGCTCCTCCTGCATAACAATTTTGCTACCATGATTTTGTTGTAGATTGTCTTGCACTTTGGTAACCTGCTGCGGCTCTTCCTCCTTGACTATGCACATCACCAGTTAGTTCACAAGAGACAAGGCATCCCGAATCCGACATTGTAGTAGTATATATTATTACCTGTTCCAAGCCTAGTAAATGAACTTCTTCATTTTGCAACTTGGTCCTTGCCAGAGATAAAACCTAAAGAGTGTGCCCTTTCAATGTGGCCTGGAGGCTGAGTCCATTAATACGGTCAGGCAATTTTTGACCCTTAAGTGGTGGGTACCTTGTCATGTATATTTATTGCTGAATGTTAGTTTTTTTTATAGTTGTTATTTCAAATCTGTTGTCAAACTCTTGGGAACCGGCCTTTTTTTTTCCCCAAGTGTCAAATTTCGACAATAGTCATGCAATAAAAAAGAAAAGAGAGAATAATATTCTTACCTTTTTTTATAAATCGTCACATTTGGACTCTGATTCTCATTTGGTACCATTTAAAAACTAGTTCTTTAATTATTTACACAACTTCTAAAGGCTTGCCATCGTTTAATCCTAAATCTTTCTTGGGATGCTAACCAATGATGCAAGATCAGAAAATTGAAAAAAATATTCATGTTTTGAGGTTTTATCTGCAAGTCTCTGAAAGCTCAAAACATCATCGTCTTGTTTTTATATGTGTGACCAGTGGTGTTTCTTATTTTCCGCATTTTCACACTATGATCACACCAAAGAACTTGGAAGTTTCTGATTTTTCTGTGCACCTTTTGACTAGATTTGCTGATTTTTTGACATGTGTCACTTGAACTTACCTCACAAAACTGGAAAAAAACCCTGCTGGCCACTGGATTTGGTGGCCTTGTCTACCACAGCAAGGATATTGTGTTTAGATTCATTATAGAGTATAGTTACTTAAGGGATTTTCGCCCCTAAGTAATAGGTCTATTTTTATATGAGGATTTTTTAAAGATGATATTTTTGCTTGTGTTGAAACTTGAGATTAGTTCTAAAGTTATAGTATCTTGAAGGATTTTTGTTTCTTTTAAAGAATTTTTTGAAGATTATATTTTTGCATGGTGAAATATTTTAGTTTTCATAATTCTTCTTTTGCATTAAGACACTTTTTAATGTAAATGGCAAGGCCACAGTGTGACACACCCCTTGTTAGTTTTGTTGAGAGTGGACCCAGCAGCATGCGACAATTTTGATAACATTTTTTGAACCTCTGTTTCTTTAGCTGGATTCACATGGAGGTGGTTAAAGCAATAAACTAAGAAAATAAACACTAATGCTACCCCTTTCGCACAAAAGCCGTAAAAACTGACTGGCCAAATGACATGGCATGTGGGTTGAGAGGGGGATAGATGTGCTTGGAAATCTTTTTAACCCATGAATGAATATCTTCAATTTTTTTAGATTTGGGATCAAGTTAAGGTGGTAGGAGGTTAGTTTGACCCCCTTGATTTCAACGGGTTAAAAATACCCCCTCTAAATGTTCACAAGAGCTTCTAGTGTTGTTTTTGCCAACATACTCTCTTCCATGTGAACCCAGAATGGCGAGCAGAAACAAAAATAATCTCAACCTTTCTAATCTGCCCGAAATTATCAAGCCGCATAATAATTCCCAAACTGCTGAAATGTTTTGAGAGTAAGGGTATTTCCAGAGTGCCCAATATTATGTCTGTGCATAAATGAAAATTTTCTTCAACCTTGATAAGGTGCCTGACCAATTATTGGGCACCATAACTTCACAAAATTTTTGAGCAGAGTGCCCAAAATTTACGGGCGGCAATGAGATTTTTTTCAACCTTTATAATCTTCTCAGGCAGCCTAAAAATTCGAAAACTGCCCAAAAGATTTTGAGCATCCTGGAATTTTTTTCTCCTGAATCTTTTGGAGCATCAGGGTTTTTTGAGGTTCCCAAGACTTTGAGCAGAAATGAAATTTTTTCAACCCATATTATCTGCGCAAAATTATCAGGCAGAAAAGAATTCTCAAACTGCCCAAAACAACTTTGAGCATCCTGGAGAAAATTTCTGATGAATCCTCTAGAGTGCCCAAATTTTTAGAAAAATTCCTAAGTTTCCTCAACCTACCCAAATTTTTTGCATAGTTTGGACAACCCCTCAATGTAAACAGTTCAAGGTACAGTTAACTTAACCCCATCATATTATTCCATCTATCTTCTTTTGTGTGAACAGCACAGGGGTTAGTTTACTCCTTATATTTTAACCCCCAAATCAAGAGAGGGTTAGTTAGAATAAAAATATCCCTACTAACCCTTGGTGTGCATCCAGCTTTCAAGTTATTTACAATGACCTTTTTGGAATTGTGGAGTCTATCCTTAGTATTTCTTAAAATCTTCAAATCACTAACAAGAAATTGCAACACTTCTGAACCCATTTTGAGCCTAATGTCTTTAATAATTAAAACATGATAAGTTAATGTTTCAATAATCCACCTCCACATTTTATAGTTTGTGTTTTTCTTTCCTTGACACCTTGCTGGGTGGCCGATTTTGGGACAATTGCCAGTAATTTTGCATCCATTTATATGGCCCATGCCAAACGTTGTCATAACAATTCAAATGCTTTATAGGTGTTTGTTGCTTGGAAAAGTTATCCCCACTTAGGGTAGACAGGATGGTGAGCGAACATTTAAGAGCTAAATCTTCTAGAGTTTAGTATTCATGCATTTTTTACAATAGGTCTTCCAAAAGTTTAGATGCCCCTTCAGCCATAGCACTACTAGGCCTTTACAACACTTGATTATCAGCTCGCATGAGAAAGTTACAACCCCCCAAAGTGACGGGGGGTCTTGTTGTTTGAAAAAAGTTGAATAGAACACATTAAACTTTTATCTTCATACATTTTATTAACTATGAACAAACATTTGAAACCTCATACCAAGACATATGTCCTCCTATAAACATGAGATTAATAATTTAATTAAGTGTAGACTTCTTTTTATTATCATTTTGGATTTTTTAAACTTATAATAAACCTAAATATTTGCAATAGTAGCCGCACAATCACAGGGGCGTTTAAGGTTTTGAATTAAAGATCTTCTTAACAATAACCTAATACCTTAAGATTGATGATGCCACTTGGGGTAATCTGCAGTTCTTTCCCTAGATTTAAGAGAAGAACATTGTGCCATTGTTGTTGCAATTATCTCCAAAATCCAAACCACTCCTTACCTTTGTCTCTTTCCTTTTTTTCTTTCAAGTATGTTTCAAGTTTTCTTTCTATATCACTCTTTCTTTCTTTGTCTCTATTCCTTCTATAATGTTTGTGTTTCCTTTAAGAAGCCAACTCTCTTTCTTTGAGTATGTGTGTGTCTAGGTCCAAGGAGCATCACAACAATCTTTCTCTAAGTTTGTGTGTGTTCAAATCTAGGAACCTTAGGATGTTTCGTATCTGAGTCTTTTTCTATGTCCCTTTTAGATGCCATTGCTTGCGTTTTGTGTGCCTTTTCATGAAAATGACATTGACACCATCACCTACACTCTATGCACCTATCTAAGAAGATGACATTTGTCAAATGAAAGCATCATCAAATATACAACAAAAGTAGCTATGAGTAGTTGCAATCGTATTTTTACATATAAAAGCAAGAAAGTATAGTCAAAACATTTTCAATCATTGTCAAACTATCATGGTGCACAATATTGAGTTTATGGTATGTTATATTCAAAGTTTGGAAAACTTTAATGTACTAAAAGTAAGTCAAAAAGGTGAAAACATGATCAATTAAACACTCCATGATACTTATCTGCATAAATGGAAAGTAGCCATAAAATACACCTTCATATAATAAACTTTAAAATATTATTTATTCCAATGATCAATATGGGCATGTTCTTTGACTTTATGCCAATGATATAAAAAATCAACATGTTTAATGTCCATTTCAGTAAATTTTTCACAACTACAAATAGATTTTTCTCTATTTTCTAAGAACATGTTTCATGGAAAGTAGGCTTAAAGTAGGAAAAATATTGAATTTTTCTACTTTATTGGATATTGCTATTTTCAAATATACTTATGTGCTTTTAATTTTTACTTTAAAAGTAATAATATGTCAAGTTTTTTAAATGTAAAAGTATATTTTAACACATTTTGACCAATATGTTTCAAAAATATTTCTAACCTAATTTTATTATACAAAAGTTTCCCAAACTTTGAATACAACAAACTATAAACCCATTATTGAATAGCATGATGGTTTGATAATGATTGAAAACGTTTTGACTCTACTTTCTTACATTTATGTGGAAAAATATGATTCATGAACGAAACTAATTTTTTGTGTCTAATTGACCGTGCTTTCACCCAAAAGTATTTTTGAAATTGATTGATGGAATTATGTTTTAAAATATTTTTACATTAAAAGATTAATATATTATTTTTTTACCTTGAAAGTTGAAAGTGCATAAGTAAATTTTAAATGGCCATTAACCAAAAAAATAAAATATTTCAATATTTCATCTACTCGGAGCCTATTTTGTTTCTTTGGGCAACCCAAAAAATAAAAAAGATTATACTTGCAATTTATAGAAATCTACTTAAATCTATTTTAAACATGTGATTTTTCAATATCATTGACATAAATTCAAAAAATATGTTCATATTGATCATTACATTAAATAATATTTTTTAAGTTGATATGTAAAGGCATGATTTATAGCTACTTTACATTTTTCTTGACAAGGATCACCAAATGTATATTTGATCATGCTTTCACCCTCCCTCACTTACGTTTTGTGTGCCTCTGCTCTGTGCACCTTTCCAAGAAAACAATGTTAACACCACCATCACCAATGTTTTTTCACTAACTCTTTGTGTGTGTTTGTGCATCATCTCTTATCAACGCATGTTATGAATGTTTAGGACACCATCACCAAGACCTACAAATGTTCCCTTGTCAACGTTCCTTCACTAACAGTCCCCATCCCCAATGCTCTTTCGCCACAAGTTGACAATCCTTCAAGCAAGCTCCTTGCCCAAGTTGCCTCTATAGCAAATTGAGTGTTTGTGTGCACTATGTGCCCAGGATGCCATCGTTAGAACCTCTTCGCTAAGGCCATCACTATTGACACAAATAAGAAGCTATCATTGCTAATGTAGATTGGAGGCCATCGCATTAATGTAAACATTGCCATCTACCATTTATTTTTCTTTCATTTGCCATTTGTGTCTACCATGTTTCAATTTGCCACGCCATGTTTCAATCCGCCATGTTTGGGTCTACCACCCTATTTGAAGCTACCATGTTTATGTTTGCCATTATTTCATCTCATTTCTATGTTTGTGTTTTTTACAAAAAGCTAATGCTTCAATGGCAATGATGATGGCCAAATTACCCCCATGCCACATATTTTTCTTCCTTGAGAGTGAACAACTATTTCTTTATTGCCATCATTATTCATTTTTTCTCCCTTATTCCCTAACTTTATGTTACTCCCTATACTTCATTCCCTATCTTCACCTTACCCCCTTATCTTGACCTTATTCCTTGTCTTTACTTCATTCTTTCTTTACTTTACCCCCTTATATTTACCACATTCCATGTATCTCCCTTATTTTCTAACCTATGTGGGTTTTCTTTCTGTTAGATCTCTCCTCTTTGACTAGCCATCAAAACCCACAATAATCCCTCCTTCATTTACAAAACTTGAATGGAAGGTTGCAAATTTGTTGGGACATGCCTTGTAAGCTACATTTTTTCCGTTATTTGTTGTTTAGCATTTCTTTATCGTGCAAAGGTGATTCCTAAGCCAAACCCCATGTAGTCTAAAAGATGAACTCAATAACTTACTTTGAAGTTATTATGAAATCTTTCATCAACAGCCCTAATAGAAATAGTAAACCATGCCTCATTAAACTTAACTCTATCATTTTTATTTTCTTTTAAACTACTTGCTTAGCCTAGGTGAGTTGTGTACCTTCAGCCTTTCTAGACCTTTTCTCTTCCCTTTTTTTAATCTTTCTGCTCCTTTATTTTATCAGCAATTTTTTTGTCCACAACCTTCTATTTTAGAATAACAAGATATTGGTCAAATGTTACCACATGTGAATTGGAATAATCCACTAGTGGTTTGTTACCTTGTCTTCTCTTGGTTAATAATGTAAGCAGTGACAACAGGTGAACTAGTCTAACTTATTCACTTTTATTTGAATCAATTGGGTCTTTTGATTCCAGAGTAAAATTATCCAAGTTCACCACCAACTGATATTCTTCATGGTTGTTTACTAATGTGCTAGGACTATTTGGCATTTCGACATAATAATGTGGCATGGGTGAAGGGGGGCAATCAGGAGTAGTTGGAAGCTTTATTTAAAAAGTCCTTGTAATGTTCAACAACTTTATGGTAGATTTAGTTTCACTGTTGCTAGACTCATATGTTGCATCTAAGTGGTATGAAAGTTCATGTTCTTCCTTTTCTATTACAATGAATACATCATTTTTTTCCAACCGTGGTTACAAGATTTAGTGGTTAGATTCTAACAACCCTAAACCTTAATTTTATGTTTTTTTTCAAGGATTGTTACAAGCCCTTGTCCACCCGTGCTACTAGTGTAACTTTGTCTAGTTCAAGATAGTTATTTTTCACCATGGCAAAGATTCTCACTTTTCGAAAAATTGTTTTGAATGGTTTGAAGCAAATGACATCCAATGACTATAATGCATGTGAAGTATGAGCAAGTAATGTGACCATGTCTAACCTAACTTTTGCTATTTGTTCCAATGTTCATATTGTAACATGAAAACCATGCCCATCCAGAATCCAAAGATGTCAATTCTCTTAAAAAACCCCCCCTTGGAATAGATCTATAAAAAAATGCCAACCACTGCTTGAAAAGGTAAGTTGTCATCCAAGTTTTTTTCTGCATTGCCATGCATGTTCCTAGTCTATAATCTCGAATGTAGTCTTCTTGCATCCTTGAACCTTTGAAGATGTAAAATGTAGGCAATGTTGTCCCTACAATGTTAACTAAATTCCTATTTCGTTTGAATTCCAAATGTGATTTGATGCATATTTGTGTTATATGTACAAGTTTTCCAAGTTGGAATAGAAGGTCTGGCATGTTTCCCTAATAAATGTTTTTGCCCAAAAAACCTTTAATCCTTCTACAATTAAAATATCGATCTCTGGATGATGATTTTAAACTAGTATCACTAGTTTCCTCTTGGAACATTGTTCCGAAATGGGGTAATTTTGGTTTGTGTGACTTCAACAACTTTTAATTTCAACTATTGCAGGGTGATAAATAATCTAACAATTTACATTTTCAAAACCCAAATGATAATTACTAAATCTTCTTGTTCTATTAATGTCATGCCCGTATGCATGGCCTCATACATGACGATCGGTTACGGGCATGTCAATCATGATTTTTAGGATTAATGTACGCTCTTAGGGTCAATATACATTCTTAAGTTACTATACACTATTAGGTGTTTTAGGGTTATGGCTTGTTTAGGGTTTCAGCTTGTGGTGATTATATAAAAGGCCAAGCTCTTCCCTCCTCTTGTTAGTTTTTCTAGAATTCCTTTGTTAGGAAAGTTCCCTCCATAGCCAAACTAGATTTCTAGATGTTCACGGTGACTATTACATAGCCACCATTTACATACACTATGTTTTCTTTCCTTCTTTGCAATTTAATTTTTTAAAAACTACTTTTTGTCACTTAATGTTGAAAGCGACAGATTTTTCTTGGCTTTGAGTTCTTGGGTTTCTTTTGATGTTGGTGTTGTTGCTACTATTGTTGCTATCGGAGGGAGTTTGTGTTGTTACATTTTTGCCAGCCAACAAAGTTGGGATCGGAGGAGTTGGGAAGAATGAGACCAAATGGGGGAGTGACATATCCTAGAGAGCTCTCTCTCTCTCACACAAACACAAGCCTCCGCCTCGAAGACTCTTGGAGTTGGGTATAACATTAAATAAGGAAAAAAAAAAATCTAGAATGTCACGATTTATAGTGCCGCAAGCTATAACGTTGCAAGCTGTAGCACGATGTTTGTTACGTTACCACTTGCCATTTTCGCAGAGCTCACGCATACTTCACAACGCCATGGTTGTCACATTGCGTCCTCCATCGTTATGATGTTCATGGGTGTTTTGCAGCATTGTGGTGTCGTAGCATCGTTCGTATTATTGCCACCGTCCGACTTTCGTCCAATGTTCATCGAACTTCTATTTGACTTTCATCCGACGTCCATTGAACTTCCGTCCACAAATTACCATCCACAAACTTTTATCCATAGACGTCCGTCCATCGTTGTTCATATTTGATACTATATTTTTCAAACCATATCAAATGCTCTATATTGCTACAAAATTTTGGGGCATGGGACAACATGATGTCCTCGGATGATGAGAGCACTACCACTTAGCCGAAGCCGAAATATCAGCTACAAAATAACACACAATCATTTGAGTTGATTTTTTTGAGTTCACGATCTTCATAACGATACCATCAAGCGTCTACAATGCCACTGTCATTTAATACAACTCCTACTAAGAATTCAGGTTCAAGTTACATCAACGGTACTTCAAAGTCCATTTGGAGGGGTTAAATAGTAGGGTACACTTGTTGCCGCACTAACTTTCACACCATCACTGTATATTCCGTTGCAAGTCATTACCTCTACACCCATATACACCATGTAGGTTAACAGTTCCTTTAAGATAATTGAGAAGTTTAACAAAAGGCAAGGTACCATTTCTTTGAAGGAGTTCAAGGCAACTTTTTCAACTATGGTTTGTGAATCGGAGTTCAAGTATGGCACTAATTACATTGAAGCGTTCGCATTTAAACAACTGGCCCGTTATGTGCACTATGAGGCATTAGATGTCTACGAACAACATTCTCTGAGGATTTTGGGCATCACCCAGATCCCCAATCCAGCTTATATCACAGCCATCAACACTGCCAACAAGTTGCACTGTAAGCTACCATTGCACATCATGGTACTATGCCCAATAATTCAAATTAGGTACCTATTTTAGTAAAATTTTCTCCTCAACAACTCATTGTCGTTACCACAAACAATCCTCCCACCATCGATGCATTAGCTTTTGCTAATCTAATGGGGGAATTCTTTTGAGTTCTTAAGTTGGAATTTCTAGTGAAAAGTTCTAAAAAAATTTTGCAGCTTGCCATTTTCTCTCGGTAGAAGGGTGAAACCCTCAAAATGTTCTACAAGAAACTTCTCAAGCTTAAAGAGGATATTTAGATCGTCACAAACTTGGAAACTACCCATCGGTATCTTCATTTGTTAGAAGGTACTCCGACATTCCATGCGCAAATTTTGCAACAGGTTTTTGTAGAATTTGGAGACTCATACACTTTGCTAAATGTGTACAACATTTCTGAAAACCTAGAACTGGCCCATGCACACTATGAAGCCTCCATCACATTCAAGGCGTTAGCCTCCACTAGCAACACCAACCAGATCATCACATTCTTCTTCAAGGGCTAAAGCAGTGCATTCGGCTACACCCATCCTACCTTCTTGCAATCACTGTGGCAATCTTGCTCACAAAGCTAATTTCCTTTCAAGGATTTCTTTTGTGATTATTATGAGAAAGAGGGACATTGGGAAGTTGTTTATTTTGCCAGAACGGAAGCAACTCCGATTACCACGACAATATCTACGAGCATCTTCCACTGCCCTTCAACCAAAAGCCAAGGCACCTTAACCTTCCATTCACGCTTTCCCCACTAAGGGTAATTCTAGGCAAGTAATTTAGACTTATGGACTCGCATCGGGTTCAAGCCCTATTACTAGGGCTAGAAGAGCTCGAACAATCATGCCATAATCTTTTCGTCCTCTCAACACAGAAGAAAAACGCACCTTGTTGGTGAATGGGGAGGAGACTATTACACCATAAGCTGTTAGGGCATCAAATTCTCGTGTCCCAGGAGTACATGTACATTAGGAAAACACACAATTTTTCACTAGTTAGCTTATGGAGTGCCAACTTCAAATGCGTGAAGTGGCGCAAAAACTTATGAATACACCATTGTTTAGTTTTCAAAATTTAAAGCTAAGCACCAGGGACATAATTGCAGTACTAAAGGATACCCTGAACACCACATCAGGTCCTCTACCAATCCTTGATCCACATGTTATAAGGGTCGCATTTAACACCTTGGAGAGACACTTGATTGGCTCACATGTTGCAAATGGCGTTCATGATCTGGTCACCAGTTCTAACATGGTTAAACTAATGGGCTCTCCTACTTTTGATTCTACATTCACATATCAAAAAGGAGCTAAGAACACCTCACTTCTGCATTTGTTACTTAGCAAAGGCATTGTGGATAACCATTTTCTCCACAAAATCTCTCACTCATTTTCGAAGGTGGTGCCTAGTAAAAGAACTTCCATTGCCACCAAAGTTGCCATTGTCAACAATACTAAGTTAGTAATCCAAGTGGGAGGACACACTCCCAGAGTGGTACTTCTTGATACAAGTGCCCAACCAGTGATTCTTGGAGTTCAATTCACCAAGAAGATGGGCATGCTCGACTCCAAACTACGAAAATCTATGTGGCAAATTCACACTGCTAGTGGGAGCATAGAGGAGGTACTTAGGGAGAACCCGGATTTGATTGCACTTAATTTCAATAAAGGTACAGATCAGGAGCTTTGCATATAGGTCAAATGTTTAGTCACTAATGTCATTAATTATGATGCCTTCATTAGGCAAGAGGCCATGTTTCCACCAGGTTTCATAATTGACAACTAGTTCAAACATGCGTACTATCGAATGGATTGGGAGACTGATGGCCACCACCTAGGATACATACCCCTTGATTTACATGGGAACCATAGTCCTATGGCTCACCATTGTATGCTCAAGGAAGTACACATTATTTTCTACATCCAACAAGCTAGCCATGAATGGATAGAGGGAGATGAAGAGGAAACAGCTGACGCCCAAGCTTCTGAAAGTTTGAGGGCGGTTCCTACCAACATTCAACATGGACCAAAGGTTTTATAGAGGTTCAAAGCAGCCCATGAGCCTTTGGTCAAAACTCTATCTAGTTTTGAAAACATGGAGAGCCATGGCAAACTGATTAAACCAGTACTTCGTCAACTAATCACCTGGACACCGCCTAAGGAAGGGATTACATTACTAAAACTCTTTGGTCGTATTGGTATAGGTCTTGAAGCCCTACTATAGCCAAGGATGGTGGTTTGGAAGTATTTCCACGTAGACATTAATCCTATTATAAAGCAAGTGGCGGCATTGAGAATGATGGAGCTCATAGCTAAATTTCCACAACAATTTGTAACCATTGCATGGAAGGCTAGTTTCATTTTCTTACCCTCTAACATACAACTAATTTAGAAGAAACATATGGAATTACTTGGCCCCATGGACCTCATCATTTTAAGTTGGGAGTGTCAAAGATTTTCAGCAGTTGGATTTAGAGAAGGCTTGAGTGACATAAAATATGGTCTCTTCATGGACATGGTACGATTGATCACTTGGGCTCAATCCATTTCTCCTATGCTTGGTTATGTAATTGAGAACACCCCTTCGAAGCTTGACCAAAGGGAGAAAGTCCAAGAGCATTACACACTAGTCAAGCATTACCTTAGAGAGTCGCTCCTACTCAATGCGGCAGAATGCGGTTCCTATGCGCACTGACTACGCAACTTGTCGCAACCCTAGCTTTGGGCTCGCGACCAATGCAAAGGGGTTGCAAGGTTGCGGGCCAATAGGAAGGAAGCCCGAGAGTCAAGGCAAAGGCATTGCAAGGGTGCGGGCCAAGAGGATCCCGGGGAGTCATATCACATACTTTCGGGAATGTTAGAAAGTGTGAAGGAGTATGAGGGAGTGAACCCTCACACTCCCAAGGTAACTCCCATTTTGGGAGATGGAGTCCCAGTGGACTCCCAAAACTTCAGAGAGCAATTGCAGGGGTCAAACCTCAATGTCTTGTGGCGTTCTTTATATCATTGGAAATCTCTTGGAGCTTAGATGTCTAAAATGGGCTCACATTACTCATTCAGATATCTAAAACACAAGTTATGGCCAAAAGAAGGGCCGGGAGTCAAATTGCCAATTTGACTCCCGACCACAAAAAGTCGGGAATCGACCCGATTTACTTAGCTTCAGGGAGCGTGCCACATATCTTTGGAAAGCTCTCGACGAGAGCTACAACTTTTCTTCAGACCGCACCTCAATCGGAGGTCTACTCGCAAAGTTATGGGGCTCCAAAGTCGCAGGAGTCCCAGCTGGCGGGATTTCGTGACTCCCACTCGGGAGTCTCGAGAAAAATAGCCATTTGGATGTAGCCTCCGTGGAGAGTTGCAAAGTATACTATAAGGGGGAAGGTGGTGGCTTCCCTCAAGTCCGGGCCGTGGTGAGTCTTGTGTGTCCGTGTTGCCCGTGGCTCATCCTAGCACCAAGGGTGCTCCAACTATGCACTAACCACTTTGTGTGGATTGTGTGCAGGCCCGTGTGAGTGAGTGAAGCTTGTCAACTCTTCCTAGTCCCATCCCGGAGCTCCAACACCTGACCAAAGCCTGACCAAAGGGAGAAAGTCCAGGAGCATTACACACTAGTCAAGCATTACCTTAGAGAGCCGCTCCTATTCAATGCGACAAAATGCGATTCCTATGCGCACTGACTACGCAACTAGTGGACCAACCTTGCACCACTCTTAGTTTTGTAGTTGGTTCTGAGATACACCATTAGAAACCCCAACTTGTAGGTTTCTCACATATTAGATGATGAGAGCTCTTGTTAACCATGTTGCAACCCCACTTTGAGGGAAGTGAGAGGTTGCCACTCACACTCCCAAAAATGGGACTTGGGAGTCCTCAAGGACTCCCGAAACCTCAAAGTTTGATCGCAAGAGTCAAAACACCTTGCATTGGAATGTTCTTTATACCATTGGAAAGGTCTTGAAGTGTAAATGTCCAAAATGGCCTCGCATGAGCCATTTGGACATCTGTAGCACAAGTTATGGTTGAAAGAAAGGCCGGGAGTCAAACTGGCAGTTTGATTTCCGACCACTAAAAGTCGGGAACCGACCCGATCCTAATGCATGCAGGTGAAGTGCGACACACCGTTAGAAATTTCTTGGGAAAGCTACAACTTTGTTTCAGAAACCTCGTCCCGATTCGAGGTCGAGGCGAGAAGTTATGAACACCCATAGTCTCGGGAGTCCAAACCGGGACAGTTTTGGGACTCCACTTTGGGAGTCCCGAGAAAAAATGCCATTCGGATACAAATGCAACGGTGAGACACAAAGAATACTATATGGGGGAAGGTGGTGGCTTCCCCCGAGTCCAGGCCGTGGTGAGTCAAATGAATCCAAGGTTGCCCGTGGCTTGTCCCAACACCAAAAGTGTGCAGAATGAGTTCTAACAAACTTGTTGGTTGGTTTTGGATGTAGGACTGAATAACTAAGTAGCTTGTCCCTCTTCCTAGTCTAATCCTGGAGCTTTCAGCATGCCCCTCTTACCCCCTTTAGTGTTGGAAGTTGGGAGCATGCCCCAAGTCCTTCCTAATTCCGCAACTTGAGCAAGTTAGTCCCAACTTGGGACTAACCAAGGACTTGGGAGCGCGTCAAACCAGTTACAAGGTAAGAGTAACCTCCTTGGTTTCTTGCAAACATAATAAGAAAACCACTAAGTGTTTAGCCCACCTTTGTTTCCTTCCTAGGAGCACACACCTTTCGGTGAGATGGACCAAGCCTGGTGCATTGTCATGCTTCAGCCATTTGGGATGAACCAAGCCTAGAAGAAAGAGAAAGGGCTATAAGGTTCCAAAATGGCACTACGAGTCACACCAAACTAACTAGATTAGAGCATAACGCTCTACTAGGGAAAGGCATGGACCTGAACTCCTTTACATGGTTGTTAGTAACATGTGTATTCTTTCAAATGTACACAACACCAACACTAATTCAATTAGCTTGTAACTCTAGCAATGCAATTACATGGCACCCCGACTAAGTACATTTGCCTCCACATTTCACTTTTAGTGTTAGGGGGGAAGAGGTACCATGTAATTTGATTCAAGTTGTTTCTGATACACTTGGAGGTACATTAGCTTCTGGAGAAACAATCACACCTTCTACAAATCTACGTAGTTGGATAGTGGAGAACCTAATACACCATGTTTTTCAAACACACTTTCTAACTCCATTCCATGTGTTTTCAACTACCCTTTCATTATGGGGAACCAACTCACCAAGAAGGAAAGACACCAAATCACAAATTTGTTAATTAAGTATGAGAATGTGTTTGCATTCTTAATGAAAGACTTAGGTAGGTGTAAGACCATGTAATTTGTTATAGACCTTACAAATGAGACACCCATCTATCGAAGGAGGCATAAGTTGAGTAAGCATGAATGGGAACTAGTAGATGAAAGATGCAAAGAGCTCCATGAGGTTGGTTTCATTTAACCATCAAGTTCTAATTTCACAACCACTATAGTAATGTTAGCTAAGAAGGATTTAACTAGATTATGGACTGAGAAAAGGATGTGCGGGGATTATAAGCCTTCGAACCTAGTTACACCTCAAGATAGGTACCCCATGCCCATCCCTAAAGAACTATTTGATAGCATTGGAAACTTAAACATCTTCATAATTGTGGATCTGAGGTAAGGCTTTAATTAAATTGTGTTCGTTACGAAGGATCGCAAGAAAATGGCATTCTATGGAAGTAACAAGTTATGGGAATGGCTTATGATGCCTTTTGGATTGAAGAATGCACCTGTCTTTTTTCAACGAGTCATGGACCAGGTTCTCGAAGGGGCAGATTTCTTGAAATGCTACATAGATGACGTCCTAGTGCATAGCAAGGGACTCTTGCAGCATTTGGCCCATTTTGAGGAGTTACTCTGACGCACTCCCAACTCCTTAAAGGACTCAAATGTGAGCCCAAGTAGAAAACAGCGGAAGAAGGAGGAGTCGGAGCACGTTCCCTAGCTCATAACACTTTGAAGGGTAGAGGGGCGTGTTGGAGCTCCAGGATGAGACTAGGAAGAGTTGACAAGCTTCACTCATTCACACGGGCTTGCACACAACCCACACAAAGTGGTTAGTGCATAGTTGGAGCACCCTTGGTGCTAGGACGAGCCATGGGCAACACGGACACACAAAACTCACCACGGCTCGAACTTGGGGGAAGCCACCACCTTCCCCCTTATAGTATACTTTGCAACTCTCCATGGAGGCTACATCCAAATGGCTATTTTTCCCGAGACTCCCGAGTGGGAGTCACGAAATCCCGCCAGCTAGGACTCCCGCGACTTTGGAACCCCATAACTTTGTGAGCAGACCTCGGATCGCAATGCGGTCTAAAGCAAAGTTGCAGCTCTTGTCGAGAGCTTTTCAACGATATGTGGCACGCCCCCTGAAGCTAAGTAAATCGGGTTGATTCCCGATTTTTTGTGGTCAGGAGTCTAACTAGCAATTTGACTCCCGACCCTTCTTTTGGCCATAACTTGTGTTTCAGATATCTGAATGAGTAATGCAAGCCCATTTTAGACATTTAAGCTCCAAGAGCTTTCCAATGATATAAAGAACGCCACAAGACATTGAAGTTTCACCCCTGCAATCGCTCTCTAAAGTTTTGGAAGTCCACCAGGATTCCATTTCCCAAAGTGGGAGTTGCCTTGGGAGTGTGAGTGTTCACTCCCTCACACTCTCTTACACTCCCGGGAGTATGTGATGTGACTTCCCGGCTTCTTCTTGGCCCGCACCCTTACAATGCCTTTGCCTTGACTCCCGAGCTTCCTTCCTCTTGGCCCACAACCTTGCAACCCCCTTTGCCTTGGTCGCGAGCCCAAGGCTAGGGTTGCGACATACTCAATAGGTTCCATGAAGTCAATATGAAGATCCATCCTTAAAAATGTGAGTTTGTTGTCGACTTAGTAGTCTACCTTGAACACAAAATTTTGCTAAATGGTATTATGGCTCATTGGGCCAAAGTAATAGCCATTTTAGAAATGCTCAATCTTACTAATGTTCACACTTTGAGGAGCTTCATCGGACTATGTAATTACTACAAGATTTATGTTAAAACTTTAGTCCTATTGCTCATCCCTTCTATGCATTGTTAAAAAAGGATGTTGCTTGGACATGGAGTGAAGAGGGTTAAGAAGCTTTCGATGCACTCAAGGAAAAGCTTTTAAAGTTCCCCATTCTGAAAAGACCTAATTTCAACAAGGTCTTTTTTCTACACACTAATTAGAATGCTCTTGGTATTGGTGTTATTCTTGGCCAACTTGATGAGGAAAACAAGTAATATGTTATTGCCTATGCATCCTGAATCAACAATGAGGCTAAGAGCAACTAGTCTTCATACAAGGGGGAGTGTTTTGTTATTGTATGGGTCGTCATACATTTTAGCCCTTATCTTTATGGCACTGAATTCACTTTGTATACCGACCATTAGCCTATCAAGTGGTTGATGACCAACGACAAACTTAGTAGTAAGTTAGCTCGTTGTGTGTTATATTTCAGGGATATGAATTTAGGGTTATTCACCGACCTAGTATTACACATCAAAACATGGATACCATGTTGTGAAAACCCTTCACTACCTCCGAAGATTTCTTAAAAGCCAGGCAAGACTTCGACCAGATTCCAATAGTACATGTATCTTATGCATCCAATTATCTTGCATTACTATAATGTAACATGATTGAGCATCTCATTGTGGATATATGGGAGGACTTAGACACTTGGACGTTTCTTCAGCATGGGGAATACCCTCCCCAAGTTATATCAAGTCATCAGGATCGCATACAACAATAGTCCAAATGCTACTCATGGAGGGATAATCACCTTGTCCGATGCTTGCCACAAGGCAACAAAGTGATTCCTCCACCACATGAACGGCCTGGTTTTATTTAGAAGGTACACTCGGAGCTTGGACACTTTGGAGTTAAGCGTATTTATACCCTGTTCGGTATTCATTACCATTGGAGAGGTATGTATGTTCAAGTCCAAGACATCATTGTTAAGTGTGAACAATGTGATAGAGTGAGAACTTCATTTTCCTTTCAACAGCTCACACTATCTCCACTCCCTATTTAGGGCATCTTTTATCGTTGGTCATGTGATTTAGTTGGAAAGTTACCACAGACCTCCAAGGGTAATGTCTACATCATGATTATGATTAAACATTTTTCAAAGTGCGTCAAACTTGTTGCGTTTCCGAACAAGTCATCACACAACACCAGCCATGTTTTCTTACAACAAATCCTAAGTAGGTTTGGGGCTTGTGTTGAGTGCCTTACTAATCAAGGATTAGAATTTAGAGGAGAATTCCAAAACCTACTTGACCATGCTCTCATTGACCATTGTCGGACTTCAAGGGATCATCCCCAAGCTGATGGCCTTGCAGAGAGGATGATTCAAACATGCAAGAAAGGACTTTGGAAGATTTGCTTCACTAAGAACAAAAAGGATTGGGACTTGGCCCTACCTTACATCGCCATGGGTTACAGGATGTTCAAACACACCTCTTTGTTTCATTTCTCTCCTTACTTTCTACTTTTTGGGAGACATATCCTTCCACCCTCTTCCATTGTTGTTCAAATGGACCAAGTTATGGACTTGGACTCCCTAGCCACTTAGGCTAAGGTCATCGCAAAAAGGGCTGCTCTATGTTAACAAATAAGAGATCTACTCAAGTGCAAACATAAAACTTTATTGAAAGGAAACTACAACATAATGCCCACAACACAAAACACAACATCAAGAACTCTCCAAGGTTATTGTCACATGAAATACACAAATTTGTGTAATGAAAAAAAAAGAAGCAAACCATCAACACCAAGGTATTTAACTACAAGACCAAACCACAAATAACCAAACTAAAGTAAGTAACGAAAGTAATTCAACCTTGTGAAAGTAACCTAGTTACTTTCCTACTCCAGTAACTAATGAAACTTAACTAGTTGAGCTTGAATTTTCAACACTCCCCCTCAAGCTCAAATCCACTTCTAGTACACCAAGCATTTTTCTAAACTTCTTTAGCTTGTCTGTACTTAAAGCCTTTGTGAAAATGTCAACAACTTAATCTTCGGTACTAACATGAATAAGGTCAATTTCTTTTGCTAGAACTTTTTCTCTAATAAAGTGGTAGTGCACCTCAATGTGCTTTATCCTAGCATGATAGACCGGGTTGTTAACAAATAGTATGCTCCTAATGTTATCACAATAGATGACAACATGAGCATCCACTAACTGTCCCAAATCTGAGAGTAGTTTTTATAACCAAACTACTTCACATGCAACAATTGTTGCACCTATGTATTTTGCTTCCGTGCTTGATAATGCAACTGTTGGTTGTTTCTTACTGCTCCAACTAACAGCACCACTTCCAAAAGAAAACATGAAACCATTGATTGATCTTCTATCTGAAACATTACCAGCCCAATCAACATCCATGTATCCATGTACTTGTAACTGGCTCTTGGCTTCATAAAAAATTCCACACTACAAGGTATGTTTTATGTTCCTCAATATGCATCTCACTGCATCCAAATGTGGCTTTCGTGGTGTTTGCATGAATTGACTCACCACTCCAACTGCATAACTCAAATCTGGCCTCGTGATGGTCATGTAAATCAAATGCGTCTGTACATAGTGGTATCTTGCACGAGGTCTCCTTCATCTGCAATTAACTTCACATTTTGTTCCAATGGAATTGAAATGGGTTTGCAACCTGTCATTCCATATTCGGCCAATTTGTTCAAAGCATATTACCTTTGTAGTAACCATATCCCTTTAGGGGAATGGATTACCTCAATGCCGAGGAACTAACATAACTTTCCCAAATCCTTCATCTCAAACTTTTGCTTTAAAAGCTTCTTCAAATCAGAGATGTCTTCATCACTATCTCCTGTGATAATCAAGTCATCAACATAGATGACTATGACTACAATCCCATGATCTCTCCTTTTCACATATAGTGAAAAATCTGCATTGGATGTTTGAAATCCACTTGTGACAAAATATTGACCTATCTTGTTTGACCAAGCTCTAGGTGCTTGCTTCAAGCCGTACAAAGTTTTCTTCAACCTACAAACCAAATTAGGATGTGTTTGGTCCACATAACCTAGTGGTTGTTCCATGTACACTTCTTCCTGTAAATCTCCATGAAGAAAAACATTCTTTACATCCATTTGATGTAAAGACCATCCTTTTGCTATTGCCATAGCAATGATTGCTCTTACAGTTGTCAATTTGGCAACTGGACTATAGGTCTCCTCATAGTCTATGCCATACGTTTGGGCATAACCTTTGGTAACCAATCTTGTTTTGTATTTGCTCACAGATCCATCTGCATTATGTTTGACTTTGTACACCCATTTGCACCCAATTACTTTCTTATCTTTTGGTAAAGCTACCAATTCCCAAGTAGCATTCGCATCCAAAGCTGCGATCTCTTCATCCATGGCATTATCCCATTTAGGGTTTCTAACCGCTTGTTCAAAACAAGTGGGTTCAACCTCTTGTATAACTTTCACCATGTATGTGTAATGATGAGCTACAAAGCCATCATATGTGAATCTTTGTACGGGGTACTTGACTCGTGTGGACCTTCATACTCCACTGTTGTTGTCAAGTGTTTTCAAAGCTTTCTTGACCATCTGAGCTCCACGAATAGTAACTGAAGTGATTCTTGATTCTTCACCCTCACTCTTCTCTGACTCACTTGATTCACCATCTACATGAGAACTTCTAGGTGATGTTTGAGAACTACCATGTACAATGTTTGAAGATCTTACTCTTCCTTTCCATGGACTGCTATTAGACCCACTAATTGAAGACTCTTGTGGTCCATTAATTAATTGTGATTCTTGTTCCACATTTGATGAAACATCACCATTTCTAGCTTCTCCATCTTCTGCTATCTTCAGTGGTGAGTACCAACTAGCCATCTCATCAAACACAACATCTCTACTCACTTGCAACTTCCGAGTGGAAGGATTGAAACATCTATATCCCTTTTGTTCTAAGGAATATCTAATGAAAATACATTTCTCAACTTTTGGGTCTAGTTTTGATCTCTTCTTGTCAGGAACATGCACGTATGCAATGCAACCAAACACTCTGAGGTGTGAAACATCAGGTTTCTTGCCTCTGAATTTTTCTTTAGGTGTCATGCCATGAACTGCCGTTGTGGGTGTTCGATTCCTGATGCAGACTGTAGTTGCTACTGCTTTAGCCCAAAAGTAATTTGGCAAATTCTTCTCATTCAACATGGCACGTGCTATTTCTGTAGTGTGCCTATTTTTCCTTTTAGCAACTCCATTCTGCTGT